>Ga0213828_1000030_pt1 | contig 288777 bp, 261 predicted proteins | sample MC6MC0897MG_FD_180664 | JGI IMG/M metagenome (GOLD analysis project Ga0213828, IMG submission 180664) | Enriched soil aggregate microbial communities from Iowa State University, Ames, United States - MC6-MC0897-MG | ecosystem: Environmental > Terrestrial > Soil > Unclassified | place: USA...
GGGATGGTTACCTTTTCGCCCTGGGAAATCTGGTCGACGAAAACTTCGAATACAGCATCCAGAACACCGTTAACGGCAACCTGGGAGTTTTCGGTCTTCGCTGCAACAGCAGCAACAAGTTCGCTACGGTTCATAGCCAATGTATGGTCCTCCTGGACTAGTGATCCAAAACCCGATTCCGGGCCTCGTATGCCGCACGGTCGCACGGACTTATCAGTGATGAACTTACCAGCTATGGCCGACAAAAACGGCATCGTCCCGCGGATTTTGCTGAATTCCTCTAAAGATTTGAGGTGTGAAAGCTCACCCGACAGCTACAGCGCAAACGGATCGAGTCCCTCATTTGCTTGCACAAATAACTCCCACGCCGCGTCCTGAAGCTTCTTGCTCCGAGTGACATTTGCCGGTCTGGCTAGCGAAATTCGGCCTTTGGCTGTCAGTTGTGGGCCAAAGAATGTCCCGGGTGCACAATCGTTGAGACCTCGGGTTAGAGCGGCCTCAACAATCGCCACCGAACCTTCATGTTTGCCCTGCGCGAAACCGGCCTGCAATCGACCGGTCAGACGCTTGGCAAAGTCGGGTTCGTTAATCCCAGCTACCTGCGGGGTGAGCCCGGATAGGGAATATCCAGGATGCACAGCTATAGATCGGGCAGGCCACTCTAGCTGACGCAAACGGTGATCTAATCCGATGCCAAGGCTTTGAAGCACCGCTTTAGACTGCACGTAGGCACGGTAAGGATGGTAGTCGGTTTCCAGCTTGAGATTCGAAGCATCCGTACGCAACATCAGCGTGGACATCGACCCAAGGGTAATCAGACGCAACGAATCTTGTCGGAACTTCTCAGCCAATTCCCCGATGAGTCGGGCGTGTCCAATGACGTTGGTGGTCATAGTTCGCTCGTAACCCAATAGTCCGGGTTCCCTTGCTGATGGCGTTCGAATCATTCCCGCATTGGCCACCAAGATATCTAGTTGGCGACCGCGAAGTTCCGCGGCCAAAGCCATGGCAGACATCAATGAATCGGCGTCAAATTGCATAAATTCAACGCTCGCTCCCGGAACCCGGGACTTGATAGCTGCCATGGCTTTTTCAGCGCGTGACTGGTTACGACAGGCCAAGATCACATGAGCACCTGCGGCGGCCAGACCTAGGGAGGCGAAAAATCCCAGACCTGCGTTGGCGCCGGTAACGACGGCAGTTTTGCCCTCCCCTAGCGACTTCCAACGATCATAATTGTCATGAATATTGGCTTGAGGCAGACCCTGCCCCAGCTGTTCCAAGGAACCCAAACGCACTGCACGATTCATGACCCCACGGTACTACAACCGCTACCCCGCTAATCCTTCAGGGTTCAAGCGTGAATCGGTAATGCCTTCATCACTTAGTGACCACTTGTCGAGGATTTGCTGATAGGCGCCCGAATCAATCAGACCGTCCAAAGCTACTTCCGCAGCCTTGGCCAATCCGTTCCCCTTCTTGGTGGTCACTGCTACCTGCGCAGTGTCCGGCCACCCTCCGGGGAACAAGCCAATCTGCTTGAGTTCTCCGGCTGTCGCCTCCTTATAGGCACCGGTGGCGTTGGGCCCAAAGCTTGCATCAGCACGTCCAGACAGTAACGCCAAGGTGGATGCCGAATCATCGTCGTAGTACTGGAAGTCAACGGGTTTTAGGCCTTTGGCTTGGTTGGCTTTGTCCCAATCAACCAAGATCTTCTCCTGGTTGGTGCCCGAACCGACAATGATCTTCAGCCCCGCCACGTCCTCGGCCTTTGTGATCGGACCAATCTTGGAATCCTTATCGGCATAAAAGCCGAGCATGTCCTCGCGATAGGTGGCGAAATCAAACTTTTTCTTGCGTTCCTCGGTGACCGTCACGTTACTGATCGCGGCCTCGTACTTGCCCGATTCAATTCCCAAAGGCCAATCGGCCCAAGACACCGGGACCAGATCTAGTTCTAATCCCAAGGCGTCGGCGAGCGCCGCGGCTACGTCCGCGTCGTTGCCCACCGGAGTGGTGTTATCTGTGGCGTAGAAGCTCAAGGGTGCAGCACCTGGTGCGGTCACCACACTCAGCTTTCCATCGGCAGCAATCTTCTCGGGCACCAGAGCTTGAGCCTTCTTGTTAACCTCAACTTTTGGACGTACCTGCTTGGGGCTGCTCAAGGCTGCCGTTGCGCTATCGGTGGCGGTCGCCGATGGCGCATCTTCGGTTGCCTGTGATGGGTCGGCGCAAGCGCTCAGGGACACCAGCCCGATCAGCGCCATCATGGTGAAGGCAGTGCGAGTTCGCTGTTGCTTCATGACACTTCCTGTTCTACGAGTGCTGGCTTCAACGCGCGCTGTTCGTGGTTTTCATCAATGCTCAGACCCAAGTTTTCGCGCAGGGTTCCGGCGTAGGACTCTGGGTAGATGCCCCGCTCTTGCAAGCGCGGAACCAGATGGTTGACGATGTCATCCAGTCCGGTGGGAATCAGCCATGGGGTGATGTTAAAACCGTCCACCGCGCCGAGTTCTGCGTACTGGGCCAACCTGTCTGCGATCTGGTCATAGGAGCCGGTAAAGGTGTGATCGGCACGGTGTGAACGGGAACGAACAAACTCGATGATGTTCTGTCCCTTTTGGCTAGCTTCGGCACGCCAGGCGGCTGCCAGTTCTAGGGATTTGGCTCCTTGGAAGCCGCTGCCTCGGGTCACCGAGCTCTGCTCGACGACTGGATCAAACTCCGGTAGCGGTCCGTATGGGTCCACGTTTTCCAGCCTGGTTCCCCAGAACTGTTCAAGGTAAGCCAGCGCCTGCTGCGGACCAATCTGGTGTTCGCGGACCCAGCGGTACTTTTCTTCAGCTGCCGCAGGGGTCTCGGCGACGATGAACTCCGCGCCTGGCATGATCTTCACCGAATTCTGCGCACGTCCCACCTTCGCTGCCCGAGCATTGATGTCCTTGCGGAATTCCAGAGCATCTTCCAGCCCTACATGAGCGGAGAAAATGACATCAGTTTGGCGGGCGGCGAAGTCGCGTCCTTCGGCTGAGTCACCGGCTTGGAAGAGCACCGGACGATGCTGTGCGCTGGCCGGTACGGTGCCGGTGTAGTCAACGTTGTAGTGATTTCCTCGGTGATGTACCGGGGCGCCGTCCCAGATCTGCCGAACGGTACGCACAAAATCTTCAGCATGCGAGTAGCGCTCGTGGTGCTCAAGGTAGCCACCGCGACGGAAGTTCGCTCCGGTCCAGGCGTTGTGGGTGGTGACAATGTTCCAAGCAGCACGCCCCTCAGAAATCAGATCCAAGGAGGAGAGCCGGCGAGCCAAGTCTGCCGGATCGTTGTAGGTGGTGTTTTGAGTGGCGACCAAACCGATCTTGCTGGTGACCGCTGCAAGGGCTGCAAGCATGGTTTGAGCGTCTGGGCGGCCTGCCACGTCGAGGTCGTGGATTCCTCCCAAATGTTCACGTAGTCGTAGCCCTTCGCCGAGGAAAAATGCGCTGAACAGGCCACGCTCGGCGGTTTGCGCGATCTGCCGGAAAGAGGCGAAGTCAGTTTGAGATCCCGAGGCTTCGCTGCGCCAAACGGTGGATGAGTTGACCCCTTGGAAGAAGACGCCGAATCGTAGTTGATGCTGGGAACTCATGATGCCTCCTGGAAGCGGTTTTGGGCTACTGGTAACGCGAAGCTTTCGCGCAGGGTTGCTGAAATGGGTGCCAGCACATTGCTGGACTTCAGTTGTGGAAGTACTTCGTCGATCAGCACAGCCCCGTCGATGCCAAGATCTCCGGGATACAGGTGCACCAGATGCCGACGCTGGTCCGCTGGGTTAGCCGTTGCTTCAGCAAAATCCTTCAGGAAGTTGATCAACGCCTCGGCGCTACCGGCAAAGATCGCACGATCGCTGCTTTGGATCCCTACTTCTGCCGCGTGTTGTGCCCCGCTCTGCCCAGCGGTATCAAGGTATACGTCGAGCTCGATCGCCACCGCCCCTGAGGTGCTAGAAGCTGTTGCTTGGGCCAGCAAGGTCTGAAGGCTCGCGGTATTGATCTTCACAACGTCCGCACCATTAAGCCGGCAGTGTTGTAACCCAGATTCGCTAAACAGTTGAGCGGGGGCAATAATCGGCAGTTGCCCTTGCGGTGGGCGTGGAGTAATAGCCGGTCCCTTCACTGAGAAGTTATTGCCTTCAACATCCACGTAGTGCAACTGGTTCGCATCCAAATAGCGCCCGGTCGCCACGTCGCGGATGACCGCGTCGTCCTCCCAGCTATCCCAGAGCCGGCGGTGGGTGGTGACCACGTCGGCAGCTTCATTACTGAGCTGCTCCTCGCCGAGTACGGTGCGTCCCACGGCCTGAGCCTGCACCGAGTCATTACGTGTTTCTAAAATCCAGCCGGCACGCCCCTGAGAAATGATGTCCAAACTGGCCAATTGGGTGGCGGTGTGGAACGGTTCGGTGAAAAGAGCATCGATTACCGGCAGCACTCCGATGTGGTGCGTTTGTGCCGCCGCGTAGCTAGCTCGCTGCACGGCGTCGAGCAATCCGTCGCTGGAAAAACTCACCGCATGGAAACCCGCCGATTCAGCGCGTAACGCTTGGTAGGCGGTGGTCTGATGATCGTTACCGGCGCCGTCGAGATTTAGGGCCAGTAGCACTGAGCGTTCGCTCATAGTGCGTACTCCTTTCGTGGGATCTTTTTCTCCTGCGGATCCTGTTCGGTCCACAGAGTGGTCGGCGTGTTGACCAGTGGAATCACTTCTTGAGCGAAGCGTTCCAAAGTTTCAATTTGTGCCGTATAGGGCTGGGTTGTTGGCAGCGAGATGGACTGCAGGTCATGGCCAAAACTCTCGTGATAATCCAGGATCTTGGCGGCCACAAATTCTGGGCTACCCACCAATAGCGGGCCTTCGGCAACAGCGTGTTCGATGTTTCGATACGGGGTGTTATTTCCTGGCACATCACGTCGGTTGGTCAGCGCTTCATACACCGGCCCAAATTCCTTGATCGCCTGCCTGGTGCTGTCAGCTAAATACACCCCGCCGGCCCCACTACCTGAGCCGATGTATCTGCCTGCCGGATCATGTCCGGCTTGCTCATAGGCTTGTTTGTAGTGGTCGATCAGCACCTGGTAATTTTCTTTGGGCTGGATCGCGTTGGCGGAGAACAGTGGGTCACCGTGTTTGGCGGCCAGTTCAGCAGAACGCAGCGAGGTGGCCGAACCGTGCCAGATCCGAATCGAGGATTGATACGGACGCGGGCTGGTGGTGACCTGTTCAAGACTGCTGCGGAATCGTCCGGTGAAGTCCACTGGCTGATCGCCAAACAGTGCTTTGAGCAGCTCGTAGTTCTCTTCCAACAGATCCCATTGGTCTTCAACTTTTCGACCAAAGAGTGGGAAATGCGCGACCTCGTTGCCCTTACCCATTCCTAGTTCCAAACGCCCGTTGCTCAACTGGTCTACGGTGGCGAAGTCCTCGGCCACGCGTACCGGGTCAAGGATGGAAAGGACAACTACACCGGTATGTAGCCGAATTTTTGTGGTCCGTGCCGCGATTGCTCCTAGAACCACGGCTGGCGAGGAGGAAATGAAGGCCCCAGCGTGACGCTCTCCCACGGAGAAGGAATCAAATCCAAGTTCTTCTGCCCGCACGGCAGTCTGAACGACCTGCTCAAAGCGCTGCGCGGTATCTACCTGCAGACCGGTGATCGGGTCATCCTGGTGAGGAATAATGTCTAGCACCTGAAAACGCATTATTTACCCTTATAGTTCGACGCGTTGATGGTTTCCGATTTTGCTAATCCTTCTTCGCTCAACGACCAACGGTCTAGCACCTTGGCGTAGGTGCCTTCCTTGATGGTTTCGTTTAGCGCCGCGGTGATCTGTTCTGCCAGATGGTTACCGGCTTTAGTGGTAGCGGCGACCAGAGTTTCGTTAGGCCAACCGGCGTTGATCTTGCCGACCACTTTCAGGTCATCGCGTTGGTCCTGGCGGTACACGGTGGAGGGATACGGCGCGATGTTCAGGTCAATGCGTCCTGAGGAGAGGGCCAAGATGGTGTCGGCTTCACTGGAGTAGTACTGCAGTTCTGCCGGGGCTTTGCCCTTGCTCTCTAGCTCCTTGTTCCAGGCCAGAAGGATCTTCTCCTGATTGGTCCCTGAGCCGACCGCAATCTTCTTGCCTGAAATGTCATCCGCGGACTTCACTGAAATGTCGCTATCGGCGCGGGCCTCAAAGCCCATGTAGGCCTCGCGGTAGGTAGAAAAGTCGAACTTCTTCACTCGATCAGCGTTCACACCGACATTGGAGAAGACCGCTTCAAAATCGCCCGATTCGGTTTTTAGCGGCCAGTTTTCCCAGCTGGTGACCTGCAAGTCCAGTTGTAGTCCCAGTTTGTCCGCGACGATCTGCGCCAGGTCCACTTCCGTACCAATCACGGTCTTTTCGTCGGTGGCGTGGAAGGACAGTGGCACCGACCCGGCAGTGGTAGCCACGGTGAGTTTGCCATCCTTTTTGATCTTTTCTGGCACCGCGTCGGCCAGTTTCTGATCCTTGGAGGAGCGGATGCGGTTTTGGTCAGGTGAAGTGTTATAGCTAGTGCTCTTGGCTTCAGCGTCCGATGAGGCCGCCGGAGCGGCAGCTCCTGGATCGGCGCATCCGGCCAAACCGAACAAGCTGAGCGCGGATAGTGCCGATACAGCTGCGTACTTTTTCATGATGCGAGTCCTTGGTGAAAATCTTTAGATGTTGAAAGCCGGTTCGATGACTTTGGAGAGGAACGATTTGGTGCGATCGTGCTGAGGATTGGTTAGTAGTTCGCTCGGCGTTCCTTGCTCTACCACCCGTCCGCCGTCCATGAAGATGATTCGATCCGCGACGTCTCGGGCGAAACCGATCTCATGGGTGACGATGATCAGCGTGGTTCCGGACTTGGCCAGATCTTTGATGACTTCTAGTACTTCGGTGACCAACTCGGGGTCCAGCGCACTGGTCGGCTCATCAAAAAGCACCACCTTGGGATCCAAGGCCAACGCCCTGGCGATCGCTACGCGCTGCTGTTGTCCGCCAGAAAGCTGACGTGGATAAGCATCGGCCTTATCTGCCAGTCCCACGCGGGTCAATAATTCCTTGGCCCGCGCTAGGGCCTTGGCCTTGGGGATTTTCCGTGCGTGAATTGGCGCTTCAATGATGTTCTGCAGCGCGGTGAGGTGGCCGAAGAGGTTGAAGTTCTGGAACACCATGCCCACTTCGGTGCGCTGGACCAGGATCTCTGATTCGCGTCGCTCATGAAGTTTGCCGTTGCGCACCTGGTAGCCGATCAGTTCCCCATCCAAACTGATCGTGCCGCGGTCGACCTTTTCAAGGTGGTTGATGGTGCGCAGCAAGGTGGACTTGCCCGAGCCCGAGGGCCCAATGATGACCAGTACTTCGCCTTCGGCAACGTCGAGCTCGACCTCGTGAAGCACCTGCTGGTTGCCGTAGCTTTTGTCGACCGAACGCACGGCCACCGCTCCGCGGGTTTCAACGTGTGTGGTTGCCAGGCTCATAGCTGCCCTTTCGAGGAGTTGGTGTTGGCGTGCGTTGCGAAGAAGGCGCGCAGTTTTTGCAGTGGTGTTGGTGGCAGGGTGCGAAGGGCCCCGCGTGAGTAGTGGCGTTCGATGTAGTACTGCGCGACGCTGAGCACCGAGGTGATCACGATGTACCAGATGGTGGCCACCAAGAGCAGCGGCAGCACCTGCTGCGTGCGGTTGTAGATCACCTGAACGGTGTAGAACAGTTCGGAATAGGCCAGCACGTAGACAATCGAGGTGCCCTTGACCAGGCCGATGATTTCGTTGAAGGCGGTCGGCAAGATGGCGCGCATCGCTTGTGGGAGCACAATTTTGGTCGATCGGCGCCAGCGTGGAATGCCTAAGGCCGTGGCCGCTTCAATCTGGCCTTGATCTACCGAGAGAATGCCACCGCGAATAATTTCGGCACTGTAAGCCGCCTGATTCAGCGTCAAGCCCAGCACCGCAGCAGCAAACTGGCTGATCAGGCTGGTGGTCTGGAATTCGGCAAAGGTGATCGAGGTAAACGGAACGCCCAAGCGGATCGTTTCGTACAGGTAGCCGAGGTTGTACCAAAGCAGCAGCTGCACCAGCAGCGGGGTGGAACGGAAAATCCATGAGAAGGTCCACGACACCGAGCTAAAAAGTGGCGAGCTGGAAAGTCGCATCAGCGCCAGAATAAATCCGAGCGCAAAGCCCAAGCTGCCGGAAATCAAGGTCAGCTTCAGCGTCTGGCCCAGACCACGAAGAATGGATTCGGCGGTGAACCATTGAGCTACCACGCCCCATTCCCACCGTGGGTTAGTTAGTAGGGAGTAGAGCACCGCGGCAGCTATGGCCGCCACAATCACGGTGCCAACCCAACGCCACGGATGGCGGGCGGCAACCACCGCGTAGTCTGCGTAATTATCCGCAGTCTGCTGGCTGGGTTCAGCAACAACTTGCTGTTGGGCGGGCACTGTGGCTGGATCCTGCACAGCCTGTGGTTCGGTGACGTTGGTTGCCGATGGCATCGGTTCCTCCTTCGTGAGTTCGAATCTGTTGACCTCACGCTAGAACCGAAACCAGCGGCGATGCACCTGATAAATTCACGCTCGTTCACCCAAGGACACCATGTGTCGAAGTGACGATTCGTGACAGCTTTTTGGTGCTGTTTTATCTCGAATTGTGTCTTTAGATGGCCCCGATGACGATCTCTGCGACCTCGCAAGTCAGCGCGCTAGCATCGCTGCTTCGGCAACTTCTAGTCTGGCGCTAACCACCGAATCCGTCCCCCTAAGGGCTGGCGCACAGGAGAGAAATGACCGAGCAGCACATCGTTTTTATCGGCGGCGGGCCACGAACCACGATGATCATTGAGCGCATCGCCGCCAACCGCGAGCTCTTGGCAAACACCGCGCTTCATCTGCATATCGTCGACCCGTTCCCGGTGGGTGCCGGGCGCATCTGGCGCGAAGATCAGAGCCCGTTGCTGAAACTGAATTCGCGCGCTGCTGATGTCACGATGTTCACCGATGACTCGGTTCAATGCTTAGGTCCGGCCAAAAACGGTCCGGCCTTGGATCAGTGGGTGCAGCTCATTCGTAATGGGCAACTAACCGATGCCCCGGCCCTATTACTGACCGACCCGCTGTTGCAAGCCGAAGTAGCGTCCCTGAGCCCGGGTGACTTCCCTACGCGCCGGTTGCAGTCCTGCTACCTGCGCTGGTTCTTTGCCCGCGTTCAGACATCCTTCACCGCGCCCGATTCCCTCCAGATCCATCAAGATACCGCGGTGGATCTGATCCCCGGGGCCAACACACATAAGGTGCTGCTGGCGTCCGGTGAAGAAATCGTCGCCGATCAGGTAGTTCTTGTCCAAGGTCATCTGGATGCCACGCTTCACGCCGATGCCCGCGCGGCAGAATTCGCCGCGCACGCCGATAGCGCCGATCATCTGGGTTACACCCCACCGGGTTATACCAACGACATCAACTTCGATGCTCTACTTCCGGGCACAAAGGCCCTTGTCTCAGGAATGGGTCTGGCCTTCACCGACCTCTTTGTACTGCTTTTTGAAGGTCGTGGTGGCCGCTTTGAGCCCACAGAGTCCGGGACGTTGCGCTACATTCCTAGTGGTCAGGAACCCAAACTCCTGGCCGGTTCGCGCCGCGGAGTGCCCTATCACAGCAAAATCCGAAGCACCACAACTGCCGAGCTGACTACCCGCTACTTCACCGAAGACGCGGTGACGAAGTTGCATCAACGCCACGGTCAGCTGGACTTCTTTGCCCATATTTGGCCGTTGCTCGCTAAAGAAACCGGGCACTTCTACTACCGCGAACTTTTTGCCACATGCCCCGAACGGCTGAACGGTGGCTGGGATGATTTTTTGGCCGTCTACGATTCGATTGCATGGTATTCGCCCGAACGAGCAAGCCTCGTGTCACGGTTTGTTGCTCCCGATGATCGGCTGGAATTTGAGGAGCTTGAATTCCCGCTGCCCATCCCCCGCCCGTTACCTGCCCAGGGAGATCGCGAACAGCTCAACAAGCTAGTGCGCGATCATATTCGTCAGGATCTACGGCTGCGCGATTCGCCAGATCATCCCCAGTTTCAAGCCCTGTTTTTTGGGCTGTTGCGCTGCTTTGTCACCCTACCGCTCGTCCACGACAAGCTCAGCGAGTCCGGGCGAGCCCAACTGGCCAGCTGGTGGCAGGGATTTTTCAGCTTTGTTGATTCTGGTCCGCCAGCACACCGCCTGCTCGAATTACTGGCCTTGCACGAGGCGGGATTTATCCAGTTCTTAGGCCCGGAAACCAGTTTCGGATTTGATGCCGAGCGCCAATTGTTCAGCGCACAAACCCTGTCCGGTACCGTGCATGCCCCGTGGTTGATCGAAGCCCGGCTACCGACCACCCACATTTCAACAAGCACCGATCCCTTGCTGGCCTCGCTCCTACGCCAAGGACTGATCACCGAAGAACCCGGAGGTTCAGGAAAAATGCACATCACCTCACTGCGCCAAGCTATTGGACGTAAAGGTCGCATCCAGCGTTGGCTCTTTGCTACCGGAGCAGCCGTAGGTAGGTTCCAGGCCGGGGCGTTCTCCCGCCCACAATCCAACTCCGCCCCCTTTGCCGATAGTGACGCGCTGGCTCGCGAGCTGCTCTCAGCTCCGGCAACCATGGACCAGTGGGAGTTGGCCGGCGCAGTTACACAAGCCCACCAGAGCATCGCCTAGAATCGAGGATTCTCCAATGCCCCAAGCCCCCGCGCTCACCGCCCATACCGTTCTGATCGGCGACCCACGCCTTGCCCCACTCTTTGCCGGACTCACCGTGGAATATACCCAGCGTTATGGCGATCGCAACGGGTCGGTGGCCCAAGAACTCGACCGCTTCCCCGCCCACGAATTCACCGATCCGCTAGGCCGCTTTGTCATTCTCGAAGAAGCCGGGCAGACCGTTGCAGGTGGTGCGCTTCGACGCTATGACCAGCACACCGCCGAGCTCAAGCGCATCTGGACCCATAAAGATCATCGTCGACGTGGGCTCGCCCGACGGGTTTTACTCGAACTAGAACGTGCGGCGATCGAACTGGGTTATACACAGCTCTACCTCACTACCGGCCCACGCCAGCCAGAGGCGCTTAAGCTATATCTCAACGCCGGCTACCAGCCCCAGTTTGATCTAACCGCCGACCCAGAAAGCATCGGGCACCTTCCGTTCACCAAACAGTTGCCCGCCACCACCGGTGATGCCACGATAGGAGTATGAACGACAAGAAGGATGCCGCGCTGAACGCAGCGCGATATCAAATGGCGCACTCTGGCGAGGATCCGTTGCCGGTGGATGAGTACGCTGAAGCCACGGGCATGGCTCCGGTGGCCAAGCAGAAAACGCCGCTGCAATTACACGCCGAGGACGAAGCCTGGGAAGTGGCTAATTCGGTGTTGGACGATGCCTTCGCACGCGGCGAGTTTGACCATCTGGCCCTGGCCGGTCAGAAGATCGACCACATCACCAGTAATGACGATCCTGACTGGTGGCTCAAGTCGATGATGCGTCGCGAGCATATCTCCGGGTTAGGTCCTCCGGCGCTAACCTTGCGCGTCGAGGATGAACAGATGCAGCAGACCCTGGATCGTTTGCCCACGGAGCGCGCGGTGCGCGAGCATATCGAGGATTTTAATCAGCGAATTATCGAGGCCCGACGGCAGCTGCTTGGTGGACCTCCGGTGATTACGCCTCTACGTGATGCCACCGCTGAAGTACTTTCGTGGCAACAGCGCCGCACTAGCGCGCCGGAACCGGCTCCCACGGTGGCAAAGCGCCGTTGGTGGCAACGCAAAAACTAGTGCTTAACGGCAAAAGCCGCCTTCCGAAAAGGAAGGCGGCTTTTGCTAAGTCAAATGACTTGCAGGTCTTACCAGGAAGACTTGGTGATGCCCGGAAGCTCACCACGGTGTGCCATGTCGCGGAAGCGAACACGGGAGATACCGAACTTCTGGAAGGTACCGCGTGGACGACCGTCGATCGAGTCGCGGTTACGAACGCGGATCGGGGAAGCGTCGCGTGGCAGCTTCTGCAGGCCTACGCGGGCTGCTTCACGAGCCTCGTCAGTTGCGTTTGGATCTACAAGGGTCTTCTTCAGCTCGAGGCGCTTCTCAGCGTAACGCTCGACAATGACCTTGCGCTGTTCGTTCTTTGCGATCTTGGACTTCTTGGCCATGTCTTAGCGCTCCTCTCGGAATTCGACGTGCTTGCGGACTACTGGATCGTACTTCTTCAGAACCATGCGGTCTGGGTCGTTACGACGGTTCTTACGGGTTACGTAAGTGAAACCGGTACCAGCGGTGGACTTCAGCTTGATGATCGGACGTACGTCCTTATCCTTCTTTGCCATCTTAGAGCTTCACACCCTTCGCAATCAGGTCGCCTACAACAGCGTCGATTCCACGAGCATCGATGAGCTTGATGCCCTTGACCGAGAGGGTCAGGGTCACCTTGCGGCGCAACGAAGGCACGTAGTAGGTCTTCTTCTGGATGTTCGGATCGAAACGACGCTTGTTGCGGCGATGCGAGTGGGAGATGCTATGTCCGAAGGCCGGAGTAGTACCGGTTACCTGGCAAACAGCTGCCATGATCACTCCTCAGTTAGTTAGTAGTAAAATTCGGCGGTACTCGCGCACAGTGCCCATAAGTACATACCGGCACCGCTTTAGTGCGTTATGAGTCCCGCCAACCAGTGAAACACCGTTAATACTGCACACTAGGAAGGTAACCAGGCTGGGTGAGAACCAACCGAAGAGCCTTAAAGTATGTATGTCGGTGAACTTCGTAACCGGTCGAGCAGTTTCCCCGTACTCAGGTGGTCACGATATTCGGTATTACGGGCAACGCGTCGTTGTTCCACCGTTAGACGGCATAACAACACACGCGATTAACGCCTGATTAGCTTATCGAGAAATCCTCAGTGTTCCAAATCGGTGGCGCCTTGCTTAAGGATCCAATGATCCTGATCCAGCGAGGCGGTCACCTTGCGCATAATCGCGCTGAGATTCTTAACGTCCTTGTCATCAAGGGGATCGAACAAAAGAGCTCGCACAGAAGCCACATGATGAGGGGCCATATTCACCACAGCATCCCATCCAGCATCGGTTAATGAGGCGATTTTCACACGTGCATCTTCCTCAGATTGCTCGCGAACCACCCAACCGCGGCTTTCCAGCTTCTTCACCACGTGTGAAAGACGCGAGAGCGAGGCGCTGGTCAGCGAAGCCAACGCGGTCATCGACAGCTTCCGATCCTCGGCTTCGGAGAGCATCGCCAGCATGTGGTAGTCAAACAGCGTGATGCCTTCCAGCCCCTGCAGGTCGGAATCCAAGGTGGACGGCAGCAGCGTCATGACTGTTTGCAATCCCAACCAGGCGTCGCGTTCGGACTGCGTGAGCCACACAGGCTTATCGCTCATGAAGTTTCCAATCGTTCAAGGCCTGCCGGAACAGGGCGTCAAGGTACCAGTCTCGTAGAGAATACATTGTAAAGCTAGATATCTACCGAATGCCTGCAATAGCGCGCATAAGGAAATGGGCCTGCACATCAGTGCAGGCCCATTTCAGCTCAAGAATTTTCCAGTTGTTTCTTTTTGCGGTAGCTGATCACCTGTCCGACGATCACCACCAGCAAAGCAACAATGAACATCGCCGAACCGATCACGTTGGCCTGCGGCGGGATGCCGCGGGTGGCCGAGACGTAGATGAACTTCGGGAAGGTCTGGAAGGACCCGGAGTTGAAGTTAGTGATGATGAAGTCGTCGAAGCTCATGGCAAAAGACAACAGCGCAGCTGCCACAATTCCGGGAAGCAACAACGGGAAAGTGATCTTCCAGAAGGCCGCCCGCGGTGAGGCGTAAAGGTCGGCCGCGGCTTCTTCCAACCGCGAATCCAACGAGGAAACCCTGGCCCGCACGGTCACAATCACAAAGGACATGCAGAAAACCACATGGGCAATCACGATGGTGGCGTAGCCCAGTTCCCATCCCAGGTTCAGGAACTGCGCGAGCAGCGAGGCCCCGAGTACCACCTCAGGGGTGGCCAGAGGCAGAATAATCAGCACATCGGTGAGCTTGCGGAAACGGAACTTGTAGCGCACCAAACCGATCGCGATCCCCGTGCCCAATGCGGTAGCGATCACCGTGGCCACGCTGCCGATCTGCAGCGAATGCACCAGCGATTCGCAGACGGCCGGCGCCCCGCACGGATTGAGCCAGTTATCCAGGGTAAAGCCCTGCCACTGCAGGTTGGCTCGACCGCCGTCGTTAAAGGAGAAAACAAAAATGTAAGCGATCGGCACGAGCAGGTAGATAAATGCCGCGCCGCCGATCACCGGGATCAGCCAGCGTCCAATATTCTGCCTCACGCTACATCAACTCCTCGGTGCCAAAGCGGCGGATATAGATCGTGACCAGAATCAGAATTGAAATCATCAAAACAAAGCTCAACGCCGAGGCGCCAGGGTAATCGATGACCTTGAAGAACCGTGAATCAATCACCTGCCCGATCATTGTCGTATCGCGGTTGTTGCCCAGCAACGCCGAGTTCACGTAGTCGCCGGCGGCCGGGATAAAGGTGAGCAGGGTGCCAGCAAAAATACCTGGAGCGCTCATCGGCAGCGTGACCTTGGTGAAGGAAGTGATCGGGCTGGCATATAAATCCCCCGAGGCTTCGAGCAGGCGCGTGTCCAGCCGGCCGAGGTTCGCGTAGATTGGCAGCACCATAAAGGGCAGGAAGTTATAGGTCAGGCCAGCCACTACCGCAAAAGGTGTGGCGGTCAGGTGCCCGTCGGCCGGCAGGATCGCAACGAACTTCAAGGTTTGGGCCACAAATCCTTCGTCCGCCAGGATCTGTTTCCACGCCTGGGTACGCAGGATGAAGCTGGAGAAGAAGGGGGCGATCAGCAGCACCAGCAAGATGCCTTGCAACAGCGTGTGCTCACGCAGCCGCACGGCCACCAGATAGGCCATGGGGAAGCCGATCAGCAGCGCCAGCACCGTGGCGATCAGCGCAAACCAGAAGGAGCGCAGCAGCTCTGGCCAGTAGGCCGAGAGCACCGTGGCGTAGTTGCCCAGCTCAAAGCCTGGAACAAATTCGCCGATCTCCGCTCCCGGTGGTTTGGCATACAGGCTCATGGCCAGCAGGATCACCACCGGCAGCGCAAAGAACAGTGCCAGCACCAGCAAGCCCGGGGAAATCAGGAATACGCCAGTGCGGTTTTTGCGTCGCTCTGCGAGCACTTCGTCCTTGCTGCGCAGATCCACACTCATGATTCGACTCCCGCATTCACGCTTTCGTCACCGGCCAGGCCGAAGGAGTGCTCCGCGTCCCACGCCAGGAAGACGGTGTCCCCTTCCTGGGCTGGTTGCTGACCGCGATTCTGCGAGAAGGTGCCGATCAGTCCGATCTGCTCCACCTCCACCAGGTATTCGGTGGTGGTGCCGGTGAAGGACACGTCGATCACGGTGCCGGTGAGCTGGTTGGCTCCCGCTGCGGCCACCCGGTCGATGGTGATCTTCTCCGGCCGGACCCCCACCACCACCTCCCCGGTCGTTTGCACCGCGCGGTCCGCTGGCAGCAGGATCGTGCGTCCGAAAACATCCACGCTGAGCATGCCATTGTCCTGTCCGGTGACGGTGCCACGCATCAGGTTGGATTTGCCCAGGAAGTTGGCCACAAAGGCGGTGCGGGGCAGCTCGTAGAGGTCGCGCGGGGCGCCCATCTGTTCGATCCGCCCGCCGTTCATGACAGCGACCACGTCGGCCATGGTCATGGCCTCTTCCTGGTCGTGGGTGACGTGGATGAAGGTCAGGCCCACCTCGGTTTGGATCTTTTTGAGCTCCAGCTGCATTTGCCGGCGCAACTTCATATCCAGCGCGCCCAGTGGCTCGTCCAGCAACAATACCTGCGGGCGGTTGACCAGCGCACGAGCCAGTGCCACACGCTGCTGCTGCCCGCCAGAAAGCTGGGCCGGCTTGCGGTTGGCCAGGTGCGAGAGCTCCACCAGTTCCAGCCCTGCCTTGGCCTTTTGGATCGCCTGCTTATCCTTTTTGCGCTTGAGGCCAAATGCCACGTTCTCCAGCACCGACATGTGCGGGAAGAGCGCGTAGGACTGGAAGACCGTGTTCACCGGGCGGCGGTGGCTCGGCAGCGCGGTCACCTCCTGTCCACCGATCGAAATGCTGCCTTCGCTAGGTGCTTCCAGACCCGCGATCATGCGCAGGGTGGTGGATTTGCCACAACCAGAGGGGCCGAGCAGCGCGAAGAATGTTCCGGAGGGAACTAGCAGATCCAGGTCTTCTACCGCGGTGAAGCTGGCGAAGCGCTTCGAGATGCCCGACAGGTGCAGATCTGCACCGGAGGTCGTGATGCTTTCAGTTCGTTCTGCCAATGTAGTCATACCCCTATCACTTCCTTGAACTTTGTTGGTATGCGCATGGCTTAGGCGCCGATCGCGTCTTGGAACTGCGAGCTCAATGTGGCTTCTTCTTCCGCATCCAGCGAGCGGAAGACATGCGCCTTGGCCAGATCCTCATCGGTCGGGAAGATCAGTGGGTTCCCGACCAGTTCCGGATCGATCTTTTCCATCTCTTCCTTGGCGCCAACCACCGGGCAGATGTAGTTCACGTAGGCGGCTACTTCAGCGGCCACGGCCGGGTCGTAGTAGAAGTCCATGAGCTTTTCGGCGTTCGTTTTGCGAGGGGAAGCCACGGGAACCATGAGGTTATCGCTCCACAGGGTGCCGCCAGCCTCGGGGATGACAAACTCCCACTGGTCGTCGTTTTCAAAGTTCATCTGCACCAGGTCACCGGACCAGACGATGCCGGCGATGGCGTCCCCGGAAATGAAGTCCTGCTTGTAGGAGTTGCCCTTGACCTGGCGGATCTGGCCGTTGTCGATGTTCTGGCGCAGCACGTCCGCGGCCGCACCGAACTCCGATTCGCCCCATTTACCGGCTAGATCCACGCCGTTTTGCAGCATGAGCAGGCCCATGGTGTCGCGCATTTCATCGAGCACGGTGATGCGGCCCTTCAGCGATGGATCCCAGAGGTCTTCCACACTCTTCAGGCCCTTCGGGAAGGCTTTTTTGTTCCAGGCGATGCCCGCATAGCCGGTCTGCCAGGTCATCGAGTGCTTGCGCCCTGGATCGAAGTCGACATTCTGCAAGCTTGGCAGCAGGTTGGCCGAGTTCGGAATGTTCTCCAAGTTCAGCTCTTGGGTGTAGCCCTGGCGGATCAGGCGCCCGGCCATCCAGTCGGTGAGCGTGATAACATCCTGGCCGATGTCTTGGCCGGACTTCAGCTGGCCCTGGATCTTGCCGTAGTAGGAGTCGTTGCCGTCGATGTCCTCGGCGTAGTTGACCTTGATACCGCTCTTGCTGGTGAAGGCGTCGAGGGTTGGGTAGGTCTTCTTCTTGTCGTCGTAATCCAGGTAGAGCGTCCAGTTGGCCCAGTTCAGGGTGGGGTCGGACTCGGAAACGTCGGTCACCGACACCTCGGATTTGGTGCCGCTGGATCCGCCAGTGCCGCAGGCGGCCAGCAAGCCGGTCAGCCCTAGCGCCCCGGCGGTGGACAGCACGGATCGGCGGGAGAAGCTTCGCTGGCCCATGGCTTGGACCAGTGCACGAATTTGTGGATCTTGCGGTAGTCGTCGTTGCGAGTGCGACATGGCAACCGTCCTAACATCTGCGAAATGTGAGCTGGCACATACGGAAAGTGATGACGTTCATCCTGTCAGCTATACAAAAGTCAAACAAGACCTAAACAAAAGATTCCTCAGATAATTAACGAATCGGAAACGAGAAACTTACAAAAATACCCCTTTCGCAACTGAATCAGTGGCTGTAGGGTCGGTTCAAAGCCCTTTGACCCAAGGAGGTCGATATGACGTTACCCTCGCACTCAGCACAGGCCATCGACGAAATTTCCAAGGAAATCATCGAGCAGCTACAGGAAGACGGGCGTCGTTCCTATGCCGCCATCGGCAAAGCCGTCGGCCTGAGCGAAGCAGCGGTGCGCCAACGCGTGCAGAAGCTGGTCGAGAGTCGCGTTATGCAAATCGTCGCAGTCACCAACCCATTGGAGCTGGGATTCACCCGCCAGGCCATGATCAGCGTCGTCGCCAACGACGACATCAGCGGTACCGCCGATCGCATCGCGGAACTGCCAGAAGTGGACTACTGCCTTGTCACCACCGGAACCGCCGATATTCTCGCGGAGGTCATCTGCTCAAGCGATGAAGACCTGCTGCGCGTGATCGGGGCGATCCGCGGGATCGACGGTGTACTCAGCACCAATACCTTCACCTACCTTTCATTGAAAAAACAGGAATACAACTGGGGAACACGATGAACACACCACGTGGTACTGATCGCCAGCAGGCTGCTCGCGATCACCTTTGGATGCACATGGCCCGGCACTCCGGGATCTCGCAAGGCGCGCACGTCCCAATCATTTCGCGCGGCGAAGGGCACAGGATCTTCGACGACGCTGGTCGCGAATACATTGACGGGCTGGCCGGGCTGTTTGTGGTCAACGCTGGCCACGGACGCGCCGAACTGGCCGAGGCCATGGCCAAGCAGGCCGAGAAGCTGGCTTTCATGCCGCTGTGGTCCTACGCCCATGAACCGGCGATCGACCTGGCCGAACGCCTGGCCAGCTACGCGCCGGGAGACTTGAACCGCGTCTTCTTCACCACCGGCGGCGGCGAAGCGGTGGAGTCGGCCTTCAAACTGGCCAAGCAGCACTTCAAGATGAAGGGCAAGCCGGGCAAAACCAAGGTCATCTCCCGTGCGCTGGCCTACCATGGCACCCCGCAGGGTGCCCTGGCCATTACCTCGCTGCCCGATATGAAGACGCCGTTCGAGCCATTGGTGCCAGGCACTTTCCGTGTGCCGAACACGAACTTCTACCGCGCACCAGAAATGTTCGCGGACAATGAGAAGGACTTCGGGCTGTGGGCCTCAGAGCGCATCCGCGAAGCCATCGAATTCGAAGGTGCCGACTCCGTGGCGGCGGTCTTCTTGGAGCCGGTACAGAACTCCGGTGGCTGCTTCCCACCGCCACCGGGCTACTTCCAGCGGGTGCGCGAGATCTGCGACGAGAATGACGTGTTGCTGGTGTCCGACGAGACCATCTGCGCCTTCGGCCGCATCGGCTCAATGTTCGCCTGCAACGACTTTGGCTACGTACCGGACATCATCACCTCTGCTAAGGCACTGACCAGTGGTTATGTGCCCCTGGGTGTGATGGTCGTGTCCGACAAGCTCTTTGAACCGTTCACCAAGGGCGACACCACCTTCTACCACGGCTATACCTTCGGCGGGCATCCGGTCGCGGCCGCGGTAGCGATGGCGAACCTGGATATTTTTGAGCGCGAAGGCCTGAACGAGAACGTCAAGAACAATGCCGATGCGTTCAAATCCACGCTGTCCAAGCTCAAGGACCTAGATATCGTGGGTGACGTGCGCGGGGCCGGCTACTTTTACGGGATCGAACTGGTCAAGGACAAGGCGACTAAGGAAACCTTCAACGATGAGGAGTCCGAGCGGCTGCTGCGCCAATACCTCTCCCCCGCACTGTGGGAGGCTGGCCTGTACTGCCGTGCCGATGATCGCGGAGACCCGGTCATTCAGCTGGCACCGCCCATCACCATCGGGCAACCAGAGTTCGACCAGATCGAATCCATCCTTCGCACCGTGTTGAAGGAAGCCGCCAACAAGATCTAGTACACATGGCCCGCAGGAGCAACCTGCGGGCCATAAATCTGCATGTCAGCGTCATATGAAGGAGCCAATCTTCACGGTTTGTCGCTCAATTGGTGCTTTGTGTCATAGGCCACTAGTCTGTGGTTTAGGACGATCAAGATCGCCTTTGGAAGATGGCAGGAAGCTCATGACTTTGGAACCGACCAGGATCAGGCTCGCACGGGAACGTGCAGCGTTGAGCCGGTCTGCCCTGGCCGCGTCACTGGGCATCTGCGAACGAGAACTGGCCCTGGCGCCGGATCGGCTGAGCCATGAACTGGCCGAAGTTCTCGGTTGCTCGCCACAGTTCTTCCGGCTCCCTGCCACGCGCGGCATTGATACCGAACGCATCTTCTTCCGCAGTCCGCGACGCACCAGCACCGCACAAAAGCTGGCCGCCGCCGCACTGGGCCGAACAGGCGTGGAGCTCTATCGCCTGATCACCGAAAACTTTGTCTTGCCGGAAACTGAAGTGCCTGAATTGACCGGTTTTTCACCGGCCGATGCCGCGGCGCAGTTGCGCCTCGATTGGGACCTGGGATGCGGGGCCTTGCCAGATATCCTGCACCTGCTCGAATCCCACGGCATTCGGGTGCTCAGCTTGCCACCCGAACTGGATGCGGTAAAAACCTTCAGCTTCTGGGAAGAAGGGCAAGCCTTCATCTTCTTGGCCGCTGGGACCACGCAGGTTCAGCGTTTTGCCCTCGCCCATGAGCTGGGGCATCTGCTGTTGCATTCTTCGCTGGGCGGGCAGGGCGAACAGCTGGCGGCCGCTGAGCTGGAAGCCGATCAGTTTGCCGCGCAGCTCTTGCTGCCAGCCCTGTCCTTGCAGGTGCGGGTCTCGAATTCCTTGCAGATCCCGCAGCTGCTGAGCTTAGAAGAACATTTTGGGGTGCCGGCCACGGTGATCCTGGCGCACAGCCGTGCCTACGGGTTGCTCGGTGAGCAGGCCTACTGTTGGCTATCCCAGGAGATTTCGCTAGAACCCCCGGCCGCGCCTCGGCCCGTGACCTCCCGAGTTTTCTCGCTGGTTTTCCCCTCGCTGCAGCTGGACCATCGGGCCAGTACCTCGGTGATCGCCCGCAAATTGGGGCTGACCGAACAGCACATCCACGAACTCACCTTTGGGCAGGCCTTCGTGCTGTTGGCTGGGGACAACGAAGCAGAACCCGGCGAGATCCATCGCGCTCATCTGCGCGCGCTGTAGTTCACGATTGCTCGGACTCAGGGTTCGGCAATTTCCACCTCGAGCAGGCCTGCACGCCATTGTGCTGTCATGTTGCGCGCCAAGTCCTCGGCGGCCAGGGCCTCATCGGGGGTCATGAAGTAGGTGTTGATTCTCAGTTGTTGCTCCGGGTCCAGATCCGCTGGCAACAAGACCATCGATCGGCAACCGGGGATTTTTACCGCGCGGAATAGCCCGCAATGCCGTTCGACGTGGTGCACCGGGCAGCACAGCGATGCCGAATGAATGTCCGTGCACCCACCCTTCTCCCAGGCATCAAGATGGTCCAGTTCGCAACGTTCGACCGGCATGCTGCAGCCAGGGTAGGCGCAGCCACGATAGGCGGCACGGATAGCTCGGCCCTGGGCCTTGGTGAACAGCCGTTGGGTTCGACCCAGGTCAAGTGGCAGGGATTGGCCGTTGAGGATGACCGGGTAGATTCCGGCGGTGCACATGGCGGTGCGTACTTCACCCGGTGACAAGGCCAGTCCCGAAGAACTGACGGCATAGTTGGTGCCGGACTGGAGCATTTTCTCGTAGTTCAACAGGATGCTGACTTGAGCGGTGGCCAAACCTGCCCGGTTGATGCTCGGCCCGTCATGGGCCCGATGATCCTTGAGCAGCAAAGCCATCAGGCCGATGAGCCTTCGCCTTTCGGGCCTCAGATCTTCCCACGCCGGTGCAGGTTCGCTGGTTTCTGCGGCTTCGGGCCCGATGTCGAGTTCCGGGTCCGGAGCAGGGTCAGGTGGCGCGTTGCCGTTGTCGCGGGCCCAATCTGGCTTGGTGGCTTCGTCGTCCCAGCCCTCACCGGGATCGCCGGTGAATTCCGCTTCGGTTTCCTGCAATCCCTGGCGATCCCCGGCCTGGGTCATGGGGTTGGAGGTACCGACGAAGTGGGCTTCAATCACCGCGGCTTGGGAGGGCAGAACGCGCAGTGTGTACTCGATCAACCCGCGGCGAGTGCCACGGCGAAAGAGGCCAACCTCATCGAGCAAGGCCTTCAGGGGGCGTTTACCGGCCTTGATTTGGGCCACCAGATCGGCGATGTGCTTGCGCGCAGATTTCGGTTCGCTCTGGATCAGCTGCAGGGACGCGGACTGCAGGAATTGCTTTTGTTCCAGACCGGCCGTGCCCTCGAGCAGATCCTTGCGGGCGGTGTGCAGTTTCAGTGCGGTGCTGGCCAGCAGGCGCGGATCAAGGGCCGGATCGGCAAACTGTTGAGCCATCTCAGGAAGCCACGGGGCGATCGGCTGGCCGGCCTGGTCAACGCCGCCGATCAGGCAGTCGGCTTGGACCAGCCGTTCCCGGGCGGCGCTGCGCGGAATATCCAGCCAGTCCTGCATGAAGGCGCGGGCCGAACGGTAGGCGGTGCGCCCGGCGGTGGTGCGCCCTTCGGCGGCAGCCAGGTTGAGTTCGGTGGGGTCGGCGGCCGCGTCGGCGACGGCCTGCAGCGAGGGCTGGTCGAGTTTGTGGGCGCCGCTGCGGCGCAGTGCGTGGGCCACGTGGATCTGGGCGCGGGTGTGCACGCCGCCTAGCGCTTCGGTCAGGATCCCGAAGCAGGCCGCGTGGCCGGGGGCGAGTTCCAGGTCGCTGAGCACCGCAGTAGCGGAGTTGACCAGGCGCAGCGCGGTGGTCAGTTCGGCTAAGGCATGGACGGCTGCTGTGCTCATGTCCCCCAGCGTGCGCGGTCAACGGTGGGCACTGGCGGGGCCGGGATCGAACTGTGGAAAAGTGCCCGCGGAGGACTTAGCCGTGCATCCGGTACCAGAGCAGGGCCACCTGCAAGCTGGCGCGGGATTCGGCAGAGTCCAGCACCACCCCCAGTTTGGCTTCGAGCTTGGCCAGTCGGGCGTACAGGGTGGGGCGCGAGAGGTAGCCGGCCTTGGCCAACGCGGACTTGTTGCCACTGTGTGCGAGGTAGAGTTCGAGCAGGTCAAGCGCGGGTTCATCGATTGGGTTGAGCAGTGAGGCGAGCTCGGCGTGAGCGAAGGAACGCATCCGCGGATCGGCGCCCATAGCCGAGAGCACCCCGCGCAGGCGCAGGTCGGCAAAGCGGTAATAGGGCCGGGCGCGGGTGGGCAGGTTCGGCACGATTTCGGCCACCTGCGCGGCCTGCTCCAACCCGGTGATGGCGGCGCCCAGGGTACCTTCGGGGCCGACCCCGATGGCGACCGGCGCGGTGAGTTGTTCGGCCAAGCGCCGGGTGAATCCTTGCAGGGTGGAATCCACCAGTTCGCGGGCCCGCACCGGCAGGATCAGTGAGAGGTAGCCGGGTTTGAGCAGGCCGGCGAGGATGCCTAAGTGCAGCGAGTCGGCGAGCTGATCGAGCTCTTCTAAGAGTGCGCGGTCAGCCAGCTGGGTTTCGGTGGCGCTGGCCGCGGCGGAGGTGGAGATGACCACCGGGACATAGTAGGCGGCCGGGGCCAGGCCCAGGGCCTGGGTGCGGATGGCGAGTTCTTTTTCGCTGTAGTGATGCCCGGCGGCCAGTTCGTGCAAGGTGGCGGTGCGGGTTTGGTAGAGCAGCTCGCGCTCATCGCGCCCGGAGAGCCGGGCGATGGTCAGCGCTTGGCCGGCACGTTCGAGCACCAGGGCGGCCCGGTCGTCGTCGGCGAGTTCGGCCGGGACGATCAGCCGGCCCCAGCGTCGCCTCGCTGCCCCCACCGGGGTTTGCAGCCAGTTTTCGGCTCCGGTGGCCCGGCCGGTGTGCTGGAGGTAGCCGACAAATTTGGAGCGGTTGATCCAGTCTTCCAGGTGCGCGTCGGCGTGGGCGAGCACCCGGTGGCGGACATCTTCGAGCACCACCGGGGCGGACAATAAAGCGGCGGTGCGCGTGACGATGTGCGCCTCGTCGGCCTCGGACAGGGAGAGCTCGGTGTAGATTTCGTGCACGCGCCGGGAGAATTGCACGGCTTCGAGCTGTTGGGCCACCAGCAGCTGGTGGATGACTTCGGTGATCGCCACAAAGCGGGTGCGCCGGCGCAGTACGATCACCGGCAGGCCCGGATCCTCGATCGGCAGGGGGCCGCCGGTGGTGTCCTCAATAATGACCGCGGCCGCGCCCGCGGAGCGCAGGGCGGTGATGAAGGCGGGCACGTCGTTGACGTTGCGCAGGGTGGTGAGTACCAATTCGCGGCCCAGCAGCAGCTCGGTATTCTCGCTGGATTCGGTCACGTGCACCCAGCGCAGTTCGGTGTCCAGCCCCTGGGCACAGAGCACCTGCGGGTCGCCAGCCTGCACCACGGGCAGCTGGAGGACCTCATTAACCGTCAGCATTTTTACACTCCGTCATCGATCTTGCTTAAATCATGACATAGTGCCGGTGTTCTAGGTCACGGTCATGACCCATGATGAAGGAAAGCCCGATGAAGGACCGTGAAAGGACCACCCGATGAGCACCACGCTGACCGATACCCTGCAGCACTGGATCAACAACGCCAACTACAGCGCTGATGAACGCACCGGCAAGATCTTCAACCCCGCCACCGGCGAGGTAGCCCGCACCGTGCAGCTGGCCTCCAAGGCCACCACCGAGCATGCGATCGCGGCCGCCGCCGAGGCCTTCCCGAAGTGGCGCGACACCTCCCTGGCGCGGCGCACCGCGATCATGTTCAACTTCCGCCAGCTGCTCGCCGAACGCAAGGGCGAACTGGCAGCGATCATCACCGCAGAGCACGGCAAGGTGCTCGACGACGCCCTGGGCGAAGTGGCCCGCGGCTTGGAAGTCGTCGAACTATGCTGCAACGCCCCGTACCTACTCAAGGGCGAATACTCGCAGAACGCCTCCACCGGCGTCGACGTGCAGTCCCTGCGCCAGCCGGTCGGCGTCTCGGCGATCATCTCACCGTTCAACTTCCCGGCCATGGTGCCGCTGTGGTTCTTCCCGGTGGCCATCGCCTCCGGTAATGCCGTGGTGCTCAAGCCGTCGGAGAAGGACCCGACCGCCTCGATCTGGCTCGCCCAGCTCTTCGCCGAAGCCGGGCTGCCCGAAGGCGTGCTCAATGTGGTGCACGGAGACAAGGAATCTGTGGACACCCTGCTGACCGACCCGCGGGTCAACTCGGTCTCCTTTGTGGGTTCCACCCCGATCGCCCAGTATGTCTACTCCACCGGCACCGCCCACAACAAGCGCGTGCAGGCTTTTGGCGGGGCGAAGAACCACATGCTGGTGCTCCCGGATGCCGACCTGGATCTGGCCGCCGACATGGCCGTGAACGCGGGCTTCGGGGCGGCCGGCGAGCGCTGCATGGCGATCTCCGTGGTGGTCGCGCTGGAGTCCATCGCCGATGAACTGGTGGCCAAGATCGCCGAACGTGCCAAGACACTGCGCGTGGGTGATGGCACCCGCGGTTGCGATATGGGCCCGTTGATCACCGGTGAGCACAAGTCCAAGGTCGCCGGCTACATCGACGCGGGCATCCAGTCCGGCGCCGAGCTGGTGGTTGATGGCCGCACCGGCACCGTGGATGCCGAGGGCGAGGGCTTCTTCCTGCACCCGACGCTGTTCGATCGTGTCGGCACCGACATGTCCATCTACACCGATGAGATCTTCGGTCCGGTGCTTTCGGTGGTCCGCGTGGAGTCCTTCAACGAGGGTATCGATCTGATCAACTCCTCCCCCTACGGCAATGGCACCGCGATCTTCACCAATGACGGTGGCGCGGCTCGGCGTTTCGAAGACGAGATCCAGGTGGGCATGGTCGGGGTGAACGTGCCGATCCCTGTTCCGGTGGGCTACCACTCCTTCGGCGGCTGGAAGGCCTCGCTGTTCGGCGACCAGCATGCCTACGGACCGGAAGGCTTCAAGTTCTTCACCCGCAACAAGGTGGTCACCAAGCGTTGGCTAGATCCTAGCCACGGTGGCATCAACCTCGGCTTCCCGCAGAACGACTAGGAGCATCATGAGCGAGCAATTGACCGAAGAAATCACCAGCGAGCAGATCGCCGCCGGCAAGCGCGTCTATGAGCTGGATCGCGAGCATGTCTTCCACTCCTGGCAGGCGCAGGGGCCATTCACCCCGATGACCATTTTGAAGACCGAGGGCTCCTATGTGTGGGATGGCGAGGGCAACAAGCTGATCGACCTCTCCAGCCAGTTGGTGAACACCAACATCGGGCACCAGCATCCCAAGGTCATCGCCGCGATTCAGGAGCAGGCCGGCAAGCTGGCAACCATTGCGCCGCAGCATGTCAATGAGGCGCGTTCTGAGGCGGCCCGGCTGGTGGCTAAGCACACCCCGGGTGAGTTGAACAAGATCTTCTTCACCAATGGTGGGGCGGATGCGGTGGAGCATGCGGTGCGCATGGCCCGGCTGCATACGGGCAAGCACAAGGTACTTTCGGCCTACCGCTCCTATCATGGCGGCACGCACCTGGCGGTGAATATCACCGGGGACCCGCGGCGCTTCGCCTCGGATCACGCAACCGACGGGGTCGTGCACTTCTTCCCTGCCTACCCGTACCGCTCCTACTTCAATTCCACCACGGCCGAAGAGGAAACGCAGCGGGCGCTCAAGCACCTGGAAGACACAATCCTGCTGGAAGGTCCTGGCACCATTGCTGCGATCATCCTTGAGTCGATTCCGGGTACCGCGGGCATTTACCTGCCGCCTCCCGGATACCTGCAGGGGGTGCGCGAGCTGACCAAGAAGCACGGCATCATCTACATCGCCGACGAAGTGATGGCCGGGTTCGGCCGCAGCGGCGAATGGTTCGCGGTGAACCACTTTGATGTGGTGCCAGATCTTTTGACCTTCGCCAAGGGTGTGAACTCCGGTTATGTTCCGTTGGGCGGCGTGGCCATCAGCCCAGAAATCTTCGAGACCTTCCGGGAGAACGCCTACCCTGGCGGGCTGACCTACTCCGGCCACCCGCTGGCCTGTGCCGCGGCGGTCGCCACCATTACCGCGATGGAAGATGAGTCCATGGTTCAGAATGCCAAGCGCTTGGGCGAAGAAATCATCGGGCCGCGTCTTGCACAGTTCGCCGCTGACCACCGGTCGGTGGGCGAGGTGCGCGGCACCGGGGTGTTCTGGGCCGTCGAACTGGTGAAGAACCGGGAAACCCGTGAGCCGCTGGCGGCCTATGGCGGCAGCAGCCCGGAGATGAACCAGGTGATTGCCGCAGCGAAGAAAGCAGGTTTGCTGCCGTTCGCCAACTTCAACCGGCTCCATGTGGTGCCGGCGATGAATATTGAAGATGCTGTGCTGATCGAGGCACTGGATCGACTGGAGCAGGCATTGATCGTTGCCGACACATTCGTCGAATAATCCCTGACTGGCAGGACAGCGCCGCTGTCCTGCCAGTTCTGCATTAAAGGTAGGAGCCAGCCATGGAATCATCCAGCCACTTAGTACTTTCCGCCCATCCTCGCGCCTCGACCGATGTGCAGGACCGCAGGCAGGCCAGCGTGGATCGCTCCGGCTATGTGCCCGAATCCTTCGCGGACGGGGTGATCTTTGCCCAGGACATCGAGGATGTGGTGCTGGCGATGAAGCTGGCCCATGAGCATCGGGCGGTGATCGTGCCGCGCGGGGCCGGTACCGGGTTGGCGGCCGGATCCAGCGCGCAGGCCGGGCAGATCGTGCTGGATCTGTCCCGCATGGACCAGATCCTGGAGATTGATCCGGTGGAAGCTACCGCGCTGGTGCAGCCCGGAGTAATCAACGCGGCGGTGAACCAGGCCGCCGGCGAGCACGGTCTGTTTTATGCCCCGGATCCAGCTAGTACCGCGATCTGTTCGATCGGCGGCAATATTGCGACGAATGCCGGCGGCATGTGGTGCGCCAAATACGGGGTAACCCGCGAGTCGGTGCTCAGCTTGCTGGTGGTGCTTCCGGACGGGCAGCTGCTGCGCACCGGGCGACGAACCATCAAAGGCGTGGCCGGCTACGACATGAACGCGCTGATAATCGGCTCCGAAGGCACCCTGGGCATCGTAGTGGAAGCGCTACTGCGGCTGCGCCCCAAGCCCAAGCACACCTCCACCCTGGTCGCCTATTTCCCCGATGAGGGTACCGCTGCACAGGCCGCTTCGGCGGTGATCGCGCAGCGGTTGACCCCATCGGTGTTGGAATTGATGTGCGGTAAAACCTTGAAGTCAGTGGATGCGGCGCTCGGAACCGAGCATGAATCACGCGGCGGTGCCTTGCTGCTCGCACAGACCGATGGTTATGGTGCACAGCTGGAAATGCAGGCGTTGCAAGATGCGATCGCCCCGCTGGCCGGGCTCATTGAGATCGCCAAGGACCAGGAACAGGCCGAGGCGCTCATCGAAGCCCGACGCCAGGCCATCCCGAGCATGGAACTGCTCGGCACCGCCTCCATCTGCGATATTGGCGTACCGCGCAACCGGCTAGCCGAAGCCTTTGCCGGGTTGCAGCGGATTGAAGAGGAGCGCGGCGTATCGATCTTCACCATTGCTCATGCCGCCGACGGCAACCTGCATCCGATCATCGTGGTGCCCGAAGGTCAATCCATCACCAGCGGTGCACCGAAGGCCGCGTTGGGAGACATGTTCTACCTGGCTAAATCCTTGGGTGGCACGCTCACCGGCGAGCACGGCATCGGGTTGCTCAAGCAGGATTGGTTGACCGAAGAATTGGGCGAGACCTCACTTGAGCTGCAACGGCGTGTCCGCGCGGTGATCGATCCGCTCGGCACACTAAATCCGGGGAAAGCGATTTAACCGTAGAAATACCGTTCTGACTTGCGTAGGGTAAATTCATGGATGAGTTTCTTCCGGTAGTCTTCAGCCGCCCGCTCATAGCGTTGGCCACTTCCGTGATTTTTTTGATGATCGGATTGGCCCTGTTACCTCACGCGTTGATGCGCCGCCGGCGCTTCTCGCGGTTGCGTGACGGCGAGCAGACCTACTCTCGACGCGCATCCATTCGCACTGAGTTCATTTGCGCTGGAATTGCCGGGGCAATGACGGTGGCTTTGGTTGCCTTCGGCTTAGCCGGCTATCGCACAGCGATGAGTAACCTAGAGGCGAACGTCCACAAGGAATACTCCCCGACCAAGCTGGATATCAAGTACTGGAACGGGTCCTGGGCCACCGCTGATGTCACCTTTGCCGACGGTACAAGCATTGACGGTGCCCAGATTTCGGTACAGGATGCCTACCGTCCATTCATTGCGGAAAAAACGACAACTGATTAGCTGGCAGAGAACTGTCGCCATTACCTAACTTCAGTGTGAAATACTGACCACAGATTATTTTTGCGCCGAAACCCTGTGGAGGGAAAAGACAATGACCGGAAGTGGTGCGCCAGCAGGCGATCCGTTCCAGCCGCATCTTGAGTGGGGTCTGAAATCCTCGTTCGTGAGCTATATTTCTTCCCTCGCCGATGGACGTATCGAAGCAAGCAATGGTGTCTGGCAAGCTGGCAACTCATTGGTTTTCCCGGCTTCCTCGGCCACGGAAGTTCCCGATAATGAGGTGTGGTTCAACGGCCGAGTATCCTTCTCCGGGCACGGCGGCATGATGAAACTGGACCTCATCGAGCCACGCGTCGAAAACCACGATGAAGCCATCGCCCTCACCATCGCTATGGCTGATGGTCGAGTTGCCATCGCTGAGCTCACGGAGACTGCTGTCTCTCGTGCTTTCGGTTTGGTCAAGACCCGTTTTTCTGCGGTTCTCACCGAGGCTGGTTCCAAGCTTTTCAACGGACAGTATCCAGCTGGCCAGCAGCTCGAAGATATAGAGATCGTGCTTCGCGGCTAATGCCTGCCGACAATCTGTTTTGGCCAATGACATGGTCAAAAACCTGAGCAAGGAGTTGCGGAATTGAACCCGCTAGTACCCAACGCCTACGAACTGATCGTTTTCTACATCGTGCCGGTGCTTTTTGCCGTCGCCCTCGTTTTTGTCATCTTATTCGTGGCGCGAGCCCGAAAGTCTGAGTCTTTTGAATTCATCTCAGAAGACGAGGCTGACATAAAAGACGAATAACCGACTAAGCGCAGACAAGAGATGCCAGCACTGATTTATCAGTGCTGGCATCTCTTTTTGATGATGTTGCCTAATGACGTTGTAGCGTCAAAATGTAGCTACTGGCGAGAAAATTCCGATGCACGGGCGACTTGCTCATCGTTCAAGGCGTGGCCGGTGTACTTCTCAAATTGCGCGGCAGCCTGCAGAGCAATAACCTCCGCACCGGTGATCACTTGCTTGCCCGCCTTCTGGGCGGCAAGGATCAGAGGTGTGTCGCTAGGGAAGGCGACAACGTCAAACACTGCCTCGGCTGCAGCAATATGCTCATCAGAAAATGACTGAACGTCGGACTGTGCACCGTCCATACCTAGCGGAGTAACGTTCACCAGGATCTTATGACCCACAGCGGGATCATTAGCTACAAAATTGTAGCTGTACTTCTGCGCCAGCTCTTGGCCAGCCGATTCATTGCGGGCCAATACCGTCAAATCTTCGAAGCCGGCGTCGCGGAACGCTGCGACAACAGCCTTGGCCATGCCACCGGATCCACGAACCAATACGCTGTGCTTCACATCCAATTCATGGCGCTTGATCAGTGTGGCAATGGCTTCAAAATCAGTATTTGAGGCCACCAGATGACCATTGATGTTAACGATCGTGTTGACCGAATCGATGGCCGCGGCAGAAGGTTCGATTTCATCAACCAGCTTCATCACGTCTTCTTTAAAAGGCATGGATACCGAACATCCTCGAATTCCCAAGGCACGAACGCCTGAGATAGCGCCGGTGAGATCATCGGTCGAGAACGCCTTGTAGATGAAGTTCAGTTCAAGCTCGTCATAAAGGTAATTATGGAACCTGGTGCCAATGTTGGATGGGCGTCCTGACAGTGAAATGCACAAGGACATGTCTTTATTCAAAATAGGCACGAGAGAATCTCCAAAGCTTGTTCGTGGTACTCCACCCAATATACGGGCCTGAGTTCAACTTGTTGGGTAAATGCTCGCTACCCGACCTCAGGATCAGTGGCTCTTTCACCGCGTTGAGTGATTGGATAAGCTCGGATTCCATGAGCAAGAATTTGGAATCGGGACCGTTTTATCACGGCACGAAGGCGGCGTTAAGCCCCGGAGATTTGTTATCACCAGGGTTTCCCTCAAACTATCGCCCTGAGATCATCATGAATCATATCTATTTCACGGCTCTTCCCGACGGGGCCGGGTTAGCGGCAGAGATTGCAGCTTTGGACGGCACTGCACACGTTTATGAAGTAGAGCCGACCGGCGAGTTTGAAGATGACCCCAACGTCACTGATAAAAAGTTCCCGGGCAACCCCACGCGTTCCTATCGCAGTTCCAGTCCATTAAGAGTTATCCGCGAAGTTCAGGACTGGAAGCGTCTGTCGCCACAAGAGCTACAAGGCTGGCGGGATCGCATCGCGGCCATTACGGCCAGCCCCAAGGGCGAAATCATCAACTAGGTCAACTAGACGACGCGGCGGTGCCCGATCCCCCAAAAAGTGGGACTGTAGGGCACCGCCGAATGACGTGTCATTCCGTAGGTGCTAGCCGGTGATGATCTGTGGCTGAGCCAAGGATTTCAGTCCGTCCAGTCCAAACTCCAAGCCGTACCCTGACTGCTTTGCCCCACCAAAAGGAATGCGGGGATCGATGCTTCCATGGGCGTTGATCCAGACCGTTCCGGATTGAATCTGGGCAGCGACCTCCAACGCCTTGGCCCGATCGTTGCTCCACACCGATGCACCAAGTCCGACCTCCAGGGAGTTGGCATGCGCAATTGCCTCGGCAATGTCTTTGACCTTGATGATTGGTAGCGCGGGACCAAATTGTTCTTCGGTCACCAAGCGATTATCCGCAGCGATATCTGCAATGAGCGTCGTTGGATAGAAATATCCCTTGGCTTGTTCATCAGGGTTGGCGCCGAGCAAGACCGTAGCACCGGAGTTCACTGCGTCTTGGACAAGATCAGCAACGATGTCGTACTGGGCTTTGTTTTGCAGCGGGCCCAGTACGTTGTTTTCGTCCAGGCCGACACCCATTGGCATGGTCTTTGCGACAGCTGTTAGCTCAGTGCACACCTCGTCATAGATAGCTTCGGGAACATAGAGCCGCTTGAGCGCTGCGCAAGTCTGCCCGGTGTTGATGAAAGCACCCCAGAAGAGGTCTTGTGCTATCGCTTTTGGATCGGCATCCTCAAGCACGATACCCGCATCATTACCGCCCAGTTCCATGGTCAGGCGTTTTACTGTGTCTGCCGAGGAGCGAATGATCGCTTTTCCGGTGCGGGTGGAACCGGTGAACATGATCTTGGCAATGTCCTTGTGGCTGGAGAGTTTTTCTCCTACCTCTCGCCCACCGGCAACGACGTGAAGAACATCGGCTGGCAGCACTTCGTTCAAGATATGGCCTAGTGCCAAGACCGACAATGGCGTGTACTCGCTGGGCTTCATCACTACGGTATTGCCCATGCGCAGCGAAGGTGCCAGCTGCCAAATCGAAATCATCACCGGCCAGTTCCAGGGTCCGATGGCACCTACAACGCCCAAAGCACGATAGTGCTTTGCTGAATAGGTCTCTCCATCGTCCACCATGACTTCCGGTTCAACCTCATAGGCTGTGGCCGCACGTAACCACGCTGCCGCACCGCCAATTTCAAAACGTGCGTTGGGACCATTTAGTGGTTTGCCCTGCTCACGCGAGAGTAGCTCAGCTAAGGCTTCGGCATTCGCCTCAATGTTGTCTGCTGCCGCGTTTAGAAGGCGCTTGCGCTGTTCATGGCCCAGCGCGTCCCAGCTAGGCTGGGCGGCTTTGGCCGAAGCAACGGCTGCGTCAAGGTCCTCAGCACTCTGCTGGGCTACCCGGCCCAAGAGCTCTTCAGTTGCGGGATCGAAAATTTCAGTTCCACCGGTGGCGGGCTGGATCGCATCCAGCAATTCTTGAGCGTTGGCGTAGGCCATGATGCAACTCCTTTGTTGAGGTTTTATAAGGTCGAAAGTTCTGTGGCTGGTTGGGGTTCTCTATGCGTTCGCCGCACCACCAAAGCCACCAATGATGCCAGCAATCCTGGAATGATAACGATGCCTTGCAGAACGTAACCCAGAAGGCCCGGCTCTTGAGCACCGAGCAAGATATCGAAATTGACGATGATTTGCACGAAAACGTAGAACAACGCAATACCTGAAATCAGTGGCGCGATCACTCGGGTCACCAGCGAATCATCAGTTTTGTGTCGCGCAAAGTATCCGATGACAGCGAAGGAAGTCAGGGCCATCAGAAGGACGAGGCCAAAGGCCGCTGAATTGGTCATCCAGGTGAACATCGTGAACACGATGTACATGGGTTCTTGACCGCGCGATGCTATGGCGAAGGCAATGATTACGATCAGGCCGAGCACGGACTGGGCCATCGATCCGGCGACGGGCGCGTGAGTCGTTCGAGAAGTGATGGCCAAGAACTTCGGCAAGGCACCACCACGGCCCATGGAGTAGAAGTAGCGCGAAATGACATTGTGGAAGGCGAGCAATGCCGCAAACAGGCTCGTGATGAACAAAATGTTCGCCAGATCCACGAACCATGTTGGGGCATGCGCTGCGAAGAAGACAAAGAGCAGATCCGGGCCATTCTCTGCCGAGGAGGCGATGACGTTGGTGGCACCTTCACCAACTGCGACAGCGAAGGCGGAGAAGGCGTAGAAGCAAGCGATGATGACGATGGCAATCATGGTGGCGCGTCGTGCGGTTCGCTGCGGGTCTTTGACCTCTTCGTTGTAAATGGTGCCAGATTCGAAGCCCATGAATGCTGCGATGGTGAAAGCTACGACGGCTCCCATGCCCGGGGCAAGCGCGTCGGAGAGATTGAAGGCGGTTTCCGGCTGTGGCGCTTGCGGTGCCAAAGCAAAAGCCATGATGTTGTAGACAACGACAACCAAGAACTCAGCGGCAACGATAATTCCCAACACCTTCACGGAAAAATCCACGCGGTTCATGCCGAGCAATCCAACGGCCACCCAGGCTGCAAGTGCCATTACCCACCACGGAATGGCGGTGTTGAAGGTGGCGTTGGCGAAGGAGGAAGCGGCAAATCCGAACATTCCGTAGATGCCGATTTGCATGAGGTTGTAGCTGACTAGTGCCACCATCGCGGCACCGACTCCCACGATGCGCCCCAGGCCTTCAGCGACGTACGCGTAAAAGGCACCGGCGTTTGGGATATGCCGGCTCATCGCGGTGTAACCGATGCTAAAGATCAGTAGAACAGCCCCGACGAGCAGGAAAGACAGCGGTACGGAGTTCATGCCGGTCACCGCGTAGTTTGTCGTGACACCGCCGGCAACTGCGGTCAGTGGTGCACTGGCGGCAATGATCATGACGACTAAGGCTGGCACCGTAAGAGTGCGTTGTTCCAGTGCCATAAGATCCCCCAAAGGTTTAGTTTGTGCTCTCTTCAGGATCTACGGTGCGGGCTGTTTCGCATTGTCATTCGGTGCAGGCTCATTGCTTCCCCGCGCATGACTGTGTGGCAGCTCTCATTGATCGATGCGGTATTTGCCTGGGGTGCAACCGAATTCCTTGGAAAACATCCGGCTGAACCCAGCTGCATCGACAATGCCCACTCGGGCACCGATGGCCTGCACCGAATGTGTCGAGAGCAATGGATCTCGCAGCAAGCGCGAAGCTTCGGCAAGGCGGCGGTGGCGGATGAGCGCGGCGACGCTGTGTGGCTGGTGCTCGAAGAGCGCGTGAAGGCTGCGTACCGAAATAAAGTGCGCTGCCGCTATTTGGGCCGGTCCGAGGTTTGCATCATTGAGGTGATCATCGATGTAGCCGGTGATCTTTTCGCGCTGCTGGGCTTTGGTGTCTGCAACGGCCTCAAGTCCCAGTACCCCACCCAGTGCCGTAGCCAGTAGGTCCACGGTATTGCGGGCTAAGGGGTACCCTCCGTAGTCGTCCCACTGCGCCAAGTTGGCGCCGAGGTGGTTCATCAGTGGTGCGACTGTTCCGGAGAGTGGATGGTTGTTCTTCAGAGCTAACGCGGTCACTTGGCCCACTTGTTGGGTCGAAAGCTTGAATTGATCGTGCGGGATCAGTGCGACAACGACAGTTGCCGGCTTTTCAAACGCGAGCGTGTACGGGCGCTGGGTGTCATAGATGGCCAGATCCCCTGGCGCGAGTACGGTCTCGCGGCCGTCTTGGACGAGAAGTCCATAGCCGTCGAGTTGATAGGAGACTTTGTAGAATTCTCCATCGCCGCTGTTGGTCAAATCCACGGTACGCTGCACCGCGTGGGGCCGAGCGTGGATGCGCATTAGGCCGATGTCTCCCAGCATGTTCACGCCAAGGGAAGCTGCGAAATGTCCACCGGTCACCTGTTCGCTGCGTAATTGCACGAAAGCATCAGAAATGAGCCTAGACCACGCCGTAAATGAATCGACGTGCTGGATTTGATACATGCGGTCCCTCCCCCCATGATGCTCCTAAAAGTGCGAGGCATCACACATGAGGGTACGCTCGACCGCCGGGGTTTGTCACTATTTTCTGCAACCAGAGAATTTCGTTTGAATCCCTAGGAGGCAGCGGATGCGAGCAGGTCTAGCTGATACTTCAGCTGTTGTTCCAACCGAGCGGAGGTATTGACTTCGGCATCCAGCACGCTGCTTGCCTGAGCCCCCATGAGGAAGTTGATAATCGAATCTCGTGCCGTTTGAGCACGCCCATCTTCGGCCTTAAAAACTTGTTTGAGCCAGAGATCCAGCATGGTGCGCCATTGGTCCATCGTTGATGCGTTCACGTCGGCCAATTTGAGATCGCCTAGCGCAAGGTGCCAGAAATGCACGGCAATGCGCGCTTCGTTCCGGCGTAGCTCATCCAGTGGAAGCACTTCTCGCGCGAAGGCCTCGATGGCTTCCAGGCCTTGGAGTCCGGTTGCCTGCTGGTGAATTCGTTGATTCGTTGCCTCCGCTACGAAGTTGAAGGTGGCCACAAGCAGCGCGTCACGCGTTGGAAAGTACGGCTTTAATGCCCCGTTGGCGTAGCCAGCGGCAGCGGCCAAGTCACGCAGGTTCAGCTTCTCGATACCTTCACGGGCGATAAATCGCCAGGTGACCTCTACGATCTCTCGACGACGCTGGTCATGATCAACGATTTTTGGCATGACACAAGACTAACCATTTTTATTTTCATGGCCCCAAAGGGTTGCGTCATGCCGCGTCGCTCCGTATTCTCTACATTCATAGAATAATAATTGACGTGGATCACATAACCGTAGGAGCCAGACGTATGACCACCACAGCGACCACAGATTTCAGCTTGCTCAGCGAAACAGAAGTTGCCCTCGCTAAAGAGCTCCTCGTTGAGAACGGACTGTTCGGCGAAAACACCCGCATCGCGTACCTTGGGCTCGAAGATCCGCAAGAATCTCGGCCCGGACGTTATGTGCGCATCATGCTTCTGGATAAGCTCACCAATTCACCGCAGGACATCGTGCTGAATCTGGGCAACCGCACGGTGGTCACAGTCCTCGACATTGACGCCTCCATGGTGGGTCAAATGCCGGTGCTGCTCGAAGAGTTCGAAATGGTCGAAGCGATCCTCAGTACCGATCCTCAATGGGCGGCTGCCTTGGCCAAACGCGATCTCAGCCCAACCCAGGTGCGTGTTGCTCCACTCTCCGCAGGTGTCTACGCCGAGGAATATCCCGACGAATCCGGTCGTCGCATCCTGCGCGGCTTGGCCTTCCGCCAGGACTTCGCGGAAGATTCTGCCTGGGCTCACCCCGTGGATGGGCTCGTGGTGTATATCGACACCATTGCCCAAAAAGTTGACCGTCTATTGGATCTCGACATTGTCCCGGTACCCGAAACCCACGGCAATTACACCGACCCTGAACTAACCGGTCCGACGCGCACCTCGCAGAAACCTATCGAAATCACCCAGCCCGAGGGCGCCAGCTTCACAGTCACCCAAGGCAACCACGTGGAATGGGAAAAGTGGTCGCTGGATATCGGCTTCGACATGCGCGAAGGGCTGGTGCTCTACAACATCGCCTTCGACGACAAGGGCGTACAGCGCCGCATCTTGGACCGCGCATCCATTGCGGAAATGGTGGTCCCCTATGGTGATCCCTCCCCCGTGCGCAGCTGGCAGAACTACTTCGATACCGGCGAATACCTGATCGGTCGACTGGCCAACTCGCTGGAGCTGGGCTGCGATTGCCTCGGCGAAATCCACTACATCTCCCCCGTCGTCACCGACGCCGACGGCCACGCACAGACGATCACCAACGGCATCTGCATGCACGAGGAAGACGCCTCGATCCTCTCCAAGCATGCCGATGACTGGTCGGGCGTGAAGTACACCCGGCGCAACCGGCGCCTGGTGATCAGCTTCTTCACCACCGTGGGCAACTACGACTACGGCTTCTACTGGTACCTCTACCTTGATGGCACCATCGAATTCGAGGCCAAGGCCACGGGTATCGTATTCACCTCAGCCATGCTCGATGAGCGCTTCGCCTCGGAAATGGCCCCGGGACTCGGTGCCCCGTTCCACCAGCACATCTTCGGTGCCCGTCTGGACTTCGCCCTGGATTCCGGGCCGAGCCGAGTCATCGAAGAAGAAGCCGTGCGACTGCCGATCAGCGCGGAAAATCCGCGCGGCAACGCCTTCACCCGCAGCCACACGGTTTTGGGCACCGAGAAGCAAGCGGTGCGCGAGAGCAATCCGACGGCAGGACGCACCTGGGTGGTGACCAATCCCGAATCGAAGAACTACTTGGGTAAGCCGGTGGGCTACAAGCTGATGACCGAGGGCCTGCCCACCCTGTTGGCCGCCGAAGGCTCCTCGATTCATCAACGTGCGCAGTTCGCTTCCAAGGCGCTATGGGTGACCAAGCGCGACGCTGCGCACCGCTACCCCACTGGAGACTTCGTCAACCAGAACCCGGGGGTGGATGGCATCGGATCGTGGATCGAGGACGACAAGAACATCGATGGCGAGCAGATCAGCCTCTGGCACACCTTCGCGCTGACCCACTTCCCGCGCACCGAGGACTGGCCAATGATGCCGGTGGATACCGTTGGATTCAAGATCCGCCCGGAGGGGTTCTTCGACCGATCTCCTGTCCTTGATGTCCCAGCACCAGTTCAGCATGGTTGCTGTGCCACGCAGGTTTCCGATGGTTGCTGCGGTAATAACGGCTAGCGTTTCACGGCGGCTGTTCCCTGCACATCGTGTGCTCGGTTCAGCCGCCCTGGGGCTGGGTCTGGCTCATGTGGCCAGCCTTACTGTCTTGGCGCATTCCTGGTGGTGGATCTGCCTAGTGCTGGTGATGACCCTTTGGTGCGCCAAATGCGCGGTGGGCGTCTTTCGAGGTGCGCCAGCGCAGAAGTTGTTAGTCATGAGCGCGTTGATGGGAATGCTGCATATGGTGATGGCGCTGGGCATGCCATGGATGGGCGCACATCACCATTCAGTTGCGGCGCACTCATCGGCGCACGGAAACCTGATGTTGGTGATGGCCGTACCTGAATTTATCGTCATGTTCTGGGCAGCTATTCTGTGTCATATTCAGCGAAGCAGAGGGTCGCTTTCCGGATAACTATTGACAGGCGAAAACACGCAAGTTTAGATAAGTAATGAATCACATTCAATTTGCGGATCTTTGTTGCCGAGAAGAGGGATAAGCCTTGATCGCCGTCTGGCTCTCAACTGGCATCCTCTGTGCCCAACAAACCGCAACCCCCAAGGGTCCAATGGTCGTTCCGCTGACTCAATAGCACCTTCACAATTCCGCTATTGATCAAGGAAAGAACACATGAGCACCCAGCAGCACATTACTTTCGACCGCCATGAAGCAGAAGTCCCAGCAACGCTCATTGCCGAATCGCTGGCAACAGCAAAGCACACCAGTTATTGGCTGGATAATGACCGTCGCCCAGAACCGAGCGCTTCGCTGCATGGGGCAATCAACACAGAACTATTAATCGTCGGCGGTGGATACACCGGACTGTGGACCGCTTTGCAAGCCAAAGAGCGCGCCCCGCAGCGGCGCGTTGTTCTCATCGAAGGCCAACGCATCGGATGGGCGGCATCAGGACGCAACGGTGGATTCTGCGAAGCATCCCTCGTGCATGGCGACGCCAACGGAGAAAATCATCTGCCCAAGGAAAACGCTTTGCTTGCTGAGCTTGGTGCACAGAACCTTGATGAGTTCGAAGCTACCGTTCGAAAGTACTCCATGGATGTCGATTTTGTTCGGCAAGGCTCACTAAGCGTAGCTACCGAAGCACATCAGATTGCATGGGCCGCCGAAGAAGCGCAGGCCACGGGAGTAGAATTCCTCGACGCACTGCAGGTCAAAGCCGTCATCAATTCACCTGACTTCTTAGCCGGGGCGCTGGAGCGCCAATCCACGGCACTGGTGCATCCCGCCAAATTAGTGTGGGAGCTTGCTAGGGTTTGCCGCGAGCTAGGCGTGGAATTTTATGAGCATACCCAAGCGCTGGAACTGATCGATGCCGGTAACAAGGTCAAGGTATTAACCGCCGACGGGCAAATCGTCGCTGACCGCGTGGCGTTGGCTACCAATGTTTTCCCCTCCCTGCTCAAACGGCACCGAGCCCGCATTGTCCCGGTGTATGACTACGCCCTGATGACCGAACCCCTCACCGAAGAACAACGCGCGGCCATCGGCTGGGACCAGATGGTTGGTTTGGCCGATATGAATAATCGCTTCCACTATTCAAGGCCAACCATCGATGCCGACGGGAACTTCCGGATTCTCTACGGCGGGTATGACGCCGTGTACCATTTCGGCCGAAAAGTACGCTCAAGCTACGACAGCAATCAGAAAACCTTCAATAAGCTGGCGGCACACTTCTTTGGCAGCTTCCCACAGCTGAACGGCGTGAAATTCTCGCACGCCTGGGGCGGCGCCATCGACACTTGCTCGCGCTTCTTCTCCTTCTTCGACCTCACTCACTGTGGCAAAGTCGCCTACTGTGCGGGGTTCACCGGGCTAGGAGTCGGTGCCACCCGCTTCGGTGCAAAGGTCATGTTGGACTTGCTCTCTGGGGAGAAAACCGACCTGACAGAACTGGAATTGGTCCGCAGCAAACCCATTCCTTTCCCACCAGAACCCGCTGCATGGCTGGGGGTCAAAATCATGACAAATCACCTCATCAAGGCCGATCATCATGAAGGAAAACGCTCCGCATTCTTGAAGTTCATGGACAAGATCGGGATGGGCTTCGATTCCTAATGACAGAATTTCTTCCTCACCCTGCGCGCGAGCAACTATTAGAGCTTCCCATCGACCACCGGCCGATCGAGGCAGAGCAGCACATCGAAGGCCAGATTCCTGCTACCACGGGCTTCCAGCAAGTCAGCATCCTCGGCGAAGCTGAAATTGGCGTTTGGGAAATGTCACCCGGTTCCGTGCAGGACATCGAAGCGGACGAATACTTTGTTGTGCTCTCTGGCAAAGGCCAGTTGCAAATTCTTGAAGACAACGGATTCAGTGCACAGGTCATTGAACTCACCACGGGTATTGGTTTGCGTTTGCAGTCGGGCATGCACACCCACTGGACCGTAACCGAAACGCTTCGCAAGATCTACTTCACCCTCTGACCTTCCACAGGAGCATCGCTATGGATTACTACAACCCAACACTTGGGCATCAGTTCATCAACGGAGAGCAGGTGCTCGGCCAGGGACCAGCATTGCCCCGGATCTCCCCCGCCACGGGTGAAAAATTACTCGACGTTGATACGGCGAGCGCAGAACAAGTTGACCAAGCAGTACAAGCGGCCGCACAGGCTTTTACAACGTGGTCCACCCTGACTCCAGGACAACGTTCGGATCATCTGCTTGCCTTCGCCCGAGAACTTCAGATCCATGCCGATGAGCTGGCGCAGGTAGAAACTGCACAAACCGGCAAAAGCATCCGAATGTCTACAGAATTTGATGTTCCCGGAACTATCGATAACGTGAACTTCTTTGCCGGGGCGGCCAGAAACCTACAGGGTCTAGCTGCGGGCGACTACGCCGGTAACACTACTTCGATGATCCGTCGCGAAGCTATCGGCGTCATCGGCTCGATTAGCCCGTGGAATTATCCGTTGCAAATGGCCGCGTGGAAGGTTCTCCCGGCGATCGCTGCGGGAAATACCATTGTGCTCAAGCCCAGCGAACTCACGCCCGGCACCTCCATGCTTTTTGCCAAGGCAGCCAAGGATTCAGGCCTGCCAGATGGTGTTCTCAACGTGGTGGTGGGCGACGGCCCAACTGTAGGAACAACACTAGTACGACATCGACTGGTGAAGATGACATCATTCACCGGCTCCACCGCAGTAGGGCTGAAAATCATGTCGATGGCTGCTGAACGCGGCAATCGGGTGCACTTGGAGTTGGGCGGCAAGGCGCCCTTTGTCGTCTTTGACGATGCCGATATTGAAGCTGCAGCTCACGGGGCGGTCGCCGGTTCCACGATCAATGCTGGCCAAGACTGCACCGCGGCAACCCGCGCTTATGTGCATTCTTCTGTTTTTGATAAGTTCACTACACGTGTGGCGCAACTAATGGAAGCAATGGTGGTCGGTGACCCTACACAATCCGATACCGACATGGGTTCGCTGATTAGCGAAGCGCATCTAGAAAAGGTCTCCGCAATGGTCGAGCGCGCTCAACAGGATGGAGCACAGGTACTAGCCGGCGGGCGGCGCGAAGAGCGAGCCGGGTTCTACTATCGTCCCACGCTCATCGTCGGTGCTTCGCAAGATTCGGACATCGTGCAGAACGAAGTCTTCGGACCGGTGCTGGTAGCTTTGCCATTTGACACTGATGATCAGGCCATTGAGTTAGCAAATGACACTCCGTATGGTTTGGCGGCCAGCGCGTGGACGAAGAACGTTGACCGCGCCATGAAAGCCAGTGCACAGATCCAAGCCGGTTGCGTGTGGATCAATGAGCACATCCTCATCGTTTCGGATATGCCCCACGGCGGCTACAAAGCTTCAGGAATGGGCAAGGATATGAGCCAGTATTCCTTTGACGAATACACCAACGTGAAGCATGTAATGCTTTCACATGATCCGGCGCCGCATCGTCAGTGGCAGGACACTGTTTTCAAGCTGCGCTAGAAGATCTGTTTATAGTCCCGACAACAGCTGGTTCAGTTTCTTCGTTGCCATCCCCGGTTCGGTGGTGGCGAAGAAGTACTGGGCCAGTTGTTTTTGCTGTCCGGCCACACCGCTGGCGGCCAGCTTTGCTACACGGTCCGTCAATCCATTGGCATTGCCAAGGAGCTGTTCAAGCGGTAGCCCGTCGCGCAGTTTGCTCGGGCGCTCGGCCGCGAGCAGCAACGGAATGTTCAACGCCACAGCGTCATAGGCCATGGCTGAGGTATCGCAAATGGCGACGTCGGCCCAGACCAACGACTGCGAGGCGTCATTGACCGGGTCAATGGTCGACTCGAATCTTGACTGCAATGCAGCCACGGTCTTTTTCGCTTCGGCGGAGATATCGCCGGTTTTTGGGTGAGGCCGGAACCGCACCTCAAAACGGTCATCGTTAGCCAGCTGGGCAAGAATCCGCTCGCCCAACCTGATCACCGAGGAATAGGCCATCGCTTCCGAGTCGCCTTCCCACGTTGGGGCGTAAAGGACACGGATCTTTGCGGAAGGACCTTCCAATTTCAGCGCATCAAGTTGGGGCCGACCGATTTGCACGAGGTGTGCAGGATCAAACCGCGAGACGTTCTCAGAGATCCGTTCCACCGCAGCCGGTCCGGCGACGCAAGCGTAGTCATAGGCCTTGAGCTGGTTGGAAACCATCGAGGCTTTTTCGCTCTCGCCATGGTTCAGGTGAATATGTGCTGGGCCGTTGAAGCGCAGCATGGTGAAGTTTCGTTGTGCATTGTTCACATAGCTGATCGACTTGGTGTTCCAGTCGCGCAATTTTGACTCAATCTGTTCAATGGAACGAGTGAACAGCAGCGGCAACGTGCTGGAGTTTAATGCCTGCCGCGCGCTCAGCGAATCCATGAGCACGAGGCCAATGCTTAAACCTTGTTCGGCAAGACGCTCGAAGGTCCCCAGCCAGACACCAAGCTGATAGAACTGGCCGGGGCCTTCAGCGAAGAAGATGACATGGTCGGCTTGTTGTATTTCCCGTTGCCCCTGGGCTATTTCAGCTCGCACCGATCGCTCTGCGATGAGGGAGCGTGCTTTACCTGTCGCCTGAGTAATTTGGGAAGGAATCAATGCCATACATGTAGTCTACGTACCTGTTAGCCGTTGATCGCGGAAGCCAAGTTGGAAATGTTGGATTTCATCCATTCCAAGTAGCTGGAATCATCCTGAATGGTTTCTGCGAAATCAACGACAGGTACCTTGCCGGATTCAGCTTCCTTTTTTAGCGCCTTGGTTTCATTGCCTTCGGTCTGCACGTTGTAGGCGAGGATGTCTGTTTTGCCGTTCGTCAGCTGGTCCTGGGCCTTCTTGAGGGTCATCGGAGCGATGCCTTCGCCTTCTTCGATGGCTTCGCTCAACCCGTCGGGCGTGGTGTTCTCCATTCCGGCGTCATCAAGAAGATGGAAGGGTACAGGCTCGGTCATGACGAACTTTTTACCCTTCAGCTTGGCGTCACTGAGTTGAGTCTGGAGTTCCTTGATGCCTACGTTAAATTTTTCGGCATTCGTTGTGTACTGCTGCGCGTTGGCGGCATCGATCTTGCCGAAACGCTCTGCCAGTTCATCGGCTAAAGCTGACATGGAATCCAGGTCGTACCAGATGTGCTCGTTGTAGCCGGCATGGTCGTGACCCTCATGCCCCTCGTGCGACTCTTCATCAGCATGTTCAGCATGCTCTTCAGCGCTCTCACCTTCATGGGCTTCTTCTTCCTCATGCTCTTTGGCAATCGGCGAAGTATCAACTGCATGAATCAGTTGCACGTCTGAAGCTTGGTCACTGGGCAAGGACTGGACTAACGAATCCATGAATTGGTCGTATCCCCCGCCATTGGCAAGGACGACATTTGCTTCGGAAACAGTGAGCTTGTCCCGGGTGGTTGGCTCATAGGAATGCGGATCCTGGGCTGCCGAGGTAATGACCTCACTGACGCTGACGGTATCGCCGCCCACCGCGCGTGCAACCTGACCGTAAACGTTGGTCGTTGCTACCACGTTGATCGCAGAGGTATCACCTTCAGTCGCTTCGCTGCCAGTTCCTGCGCATCCAGCAAGGATCATCCCCGCTACGGGCACGGATAAGGCGGCTGCAAGCAAAGAGCGATACTTCTTCATATGAGTTCTCCATCTAAACACGTTTGCTATTGAGAACAATTCTACATTACTTTTGAGAACCGTTCGCACCTAGGCGTCGGCATTAGCAGCAAACAGGGACCGCTTGCCGTGGGCTCCGCCTGTACCGGTCGCCTTCACCACCATGACCGCGATGGCCGTGGTAACCGGAATAGCCAGTACTAAACCAATAGAACCAATAAGTATCCGTATAACTTCCTCAGCCATCTCCCCAGAGCCCAATGTCACACCGAATCCCTGATTGCTCATGGCTGCGATGGCCAAGATTGGCAGGGCGGCTCCGGCATAGGCGAAGGCAATGGTGTACACCGTTGAGGCAATATGGTCTCGGCCGATGCGCATGCCGCGGAAGAACAGTTCTTTGGCACTTGCCTTGGGCGAGGTTTCGGCGAGCTCCCACACCGTGGCGGACTGCGTGATGGTCACATCGTTGAGCACGCCCATTCCACCGACCAGGACGCCACAAATCAGCAGACCTGGAAGGGAAATTTGAGGCGCCACCGTGGATAAAGTCATCGCGGACTCGTCGTGAGCACCAGTCAGGGCTGCCGCATCCGTCAACCACAAGGCCAAAGCAGCGGTGACTCCCAAGCCAAAGAGCGTCCCCAACAACGCCGTGGATGTCTTGGCATTCAACCCATGGGCAAAATACAGCGCAACAAACATGATCGCGGTGGCGCCAGTCAAGCCGACAAGCACTGGATTCCCGCCTTCCAGCAGTGCCGGGACCATAAAGAAGATCATGAATGCGATTCCGCCGATGAGGCCAATGACCGCTCGCGCTCCACGCCATCCAGCCACCAGTACGACGACCACTCCGTAGGCGATTGCCAGCAAGGCCATGGGCAACGTCCGAACGAAGTCAACAAAGACGTACGGGCTGCCGCTGGTGGTATCCACCTTGGATAGATCCAAATATCGCAAGGTATCACCGGGGCGGGCATCCCGGGATTGCAGCATTTCAGGTGGAATTTCCATTTGTATTTCTGCCCCGCCAGACTCTGGCATGACATAGGTGACCGCGCATTCCAACGTCTTGCCACCCACCTCTTCGAGTCCCTTGGACGACGGGCACGTCTCCACCTCGCTACGTGTGACAGTGCCGGTGGCCATCGTGGCACCGCCAGCGGTATCCATCGCGCCATCGAGGGCAAACTTGTTATAGGTGCCTTGCGGCCATAAAACAATGACCATGACCATCGCCAGCACGCCAATTGGCGCGAGCAAGGCCCACAGAATTATCGAGGCGCGCCGCCGGCGCCGCGGATCTTGCAATATCGGTTCGTCATGGTGATGGTGGCCCACAGGGTCTTTCTCCAAATCAATAAAGGCGAATCGTCTGCTTCAAGTCTAGGAGCACTTGGGTGGCTACCTTGGGATGACCGATAAATCCTCCGCAAGGTTCATGCAGTATTGGGTGATCAACGAGAGAATTGTTCTATGAGTTCGCCACACTTTTTGCACCCCCCTGCACCCATAGCTGCCGGGGAGCAAAGCTACTCCTTCCACCGGCTAATGCGTCGAAACCATCATTACCGTTGGTGGCGTCCGCTGGCTTTTGCCGGGACCGGGCTGGGATTTTTTGTAGCGCTGTTCATTGTCGCGATGCTAATGGTCTTTGTGGTGTCCCTGCTGAATCCCGCCAACTGGGCAGCTGATGCAGGTACCGCGCCGGATTCGGCCCTCGCCGAAGCTGACCTCGATATGACTTCGCCGATCGATTTCACCATAACCATGGCATCGCTAATCATCATGATTCCAGCGGTGTATCTGGCCTATGTTTTGCTCGGTTCAAAACCCGTCGGGCAGTTGATTTCCGTAGCTGGAAAATTGCGCTGGCGCTGGTTTGGAATGGCCCTGGGCACGAGCGCACTCTTATTCGCCGCCTACTTCGCATTGAACTTTGCCTTATCGGCCGCCGGGGCAGGCGACCCATCGGAGCTTGCTCCGGCCAAGGTCCCAGCGGATCCCCTCTTCTTTGCTCTCCTCGTCATCCTGCTAACGCCATTTCAATGTGCGGCCGAAGAATTAGTCTTCCGTGGTGCGCTGATGCAAATCGTCGGCAGTTGGCTGAAGCATCCCCTTTTCGCCATTCTTCTCCCGGTGCCCTTATTCACCTTTGGTCATCTCTACGACGTCTACGGGCTGCTGGACGTGTCAGTGTTCGCCATCGCCGCTGGCTACCTTGCTTGGCGTACCGGTGGACTTGAAGCGGCCATGGCTATGCACATCATCAACAACACCTTCTTGTTCTTGCTCGGGGCAATGGGGCAGATTGATTTGAACGCCACGTCTTCCGGTCCGATGTCGCTACTCTTCTCGGTTCTTTTCACCGCGTTGCTCACCTTTGTTCTGGTCAAGCTGGCCGACAAGAACAAGGTCGCACGCACTGCCGGGCCACTGCCTCCGATGACCCAGCCCCCGCTGCTGCAGCCTTGGCCCATGGCCCCGCCTGTGTATCGCCAGCAGCAGGCCTATTGGGCACCTCCAATGAATCCGTCCGCACCACAGGCACAAAGCGCCACCGCGCAGGATTACCCGGTAGCTCCTGGGTACCCACCCACACCGGCAGTTGATCCAATTCCGGAACCGCCCAAGAGTCAGGATCAATAAGTTAATGGTCTAGGGCCGATGACCTAGCAGTTACGGACATGGCGAGCGGCTCGTACCGCGATTTTCTTCGCGATACGAGCCCCTCGCCATTTTATTTAGGGCTTAGCCCAACGCAGCAGTGCAGCAATGCCTGCCCCGTCGGGTATGACCGAATCTGGAACATAGCGAATTGTGGCATCCGTGAGTGCGGTGGCCCGCAGGAGCACTTCCGGCGCCGGCCATTCACCGGCAACCAATTCTGCGTGGTCCTCTCCTTCCTGAAGGGCAAGCCACGGTTCTGCACTCAAAGCACGCAGGGTGTGCTCATCTTGGTACTGGCCGACAAGGACAGTTTCAGCCTGAGCTGACTGCAATGCCGTGACCACTTCGTCCAGGCCAACTGCCAAGAGTGAACGACCATTGCCGGATTGAGCTGCAACTTTCGCTTCCAAATCGGACAGCGCTTTGGACTTCACTTCTTCAACGAGCTTGGCAATCTGCGCGTCAACCTGCTTTGTATCAGCGCCGCCGGTTCTTGTGTGCGAATCGATGACTTCCACATAATCGCGGAGAGCTGTTGGCACTTGAGCGATGACCGCTTCGCGGGCCTTGATATCCCCGGAGATCACGATCAGACGAATGTAATTCTCGGCCGACATCTTTGTAATCAGTTCAGCGACTTCATCGGCGTTTCTGCGAATCATTTCATCGGCTGCCGACTGCGCCTTGGGCTGGTCGTATTCGCCAGGAACCTTTCGAGCATGGTGAATTTCTTCAGGCAGTCCAACGATGCCCTGGCTGGCAATGCGTTCAGGTGATGCCGTGTTGTACAGATGTACTTCGCCACCATCCTTGCCTACTTCAGCTACAAGGTAAGAGAAGGAACCACCACGAGCCCGTGCCAATGCTGTGAAGTTGGGGAAGGGGCCGACGTCCACCGTTGGAGTCTTGACCTTGAGCCCGGGAATGATTTCATTAAGGACAACTTCGCCGTCATGGACAGCGACAAATCTGGCAACCGGCGCCCGCAATCCTTCGGCGGGTTCCAACGCTCCGATGAGTGCCTGGACATCGTCCGCCTGGGCTTGCTGCGATTTGAGCAATTTGGCGACATCCTCCGGAAGCCGGTCAGCTGCCTCTTGTGCCCCCGTCGTGCCCAGTGAAGCATCCACGAGAGCGGTGCTCCATGAACCATTCCTTCGGTAGAGCGAAGCGTCGATTCCATTAGAATCCGCGCGTAGTGCCATGCTGACTCCCTTCCGCACGCGACCCTTGGCCGCGTTGCGACTAGATCCGTGGGACTAACCTAACATCACTATTCAGTGGCCGGAAGAGGTAACCAGAAACTAACTCGTGATTTGGAAGAAAGTCAGCATGGCAGCATCAATTTACCAGCGGCCGCGCCAGTACTGCGGTGGGTGTGATTTCTCTGCACCAAGCCGCTGGGCGGCATGATTTGGCCACTGTGGATTACCCAGTGCGGCCCTTCCAATACTGACGCCGTCTGCCTGGCCGGAAACCACGATATGTTCGGCTTGGATAGCATCGGTGATGACACCCACGGCGGTGACAAATGCGTCCTCTGGCAAGGCCTGCTTCACCGCTTGTGCCAAGGACACCTGATAGCCCGGTCCGGTCGGACCATGGAAGGGGCCGATTCCCGCGCTCGACAGATCAAAAGCACGTACGCCAAGGTCATACATTTCTTGGGCGAGCTTCACAGTATCGGCGATGCCCCAACCTTCTTCGACCCAGTCTTCGCCCGAGAAACGAATTCCCAGGGGCTTATCTTCTGGCCACACGGTCATGATGGCCTGGACGATCTCGCGCAGGTAGCGGGTGCGGTTCTCGAAGCTTCCACCATATTCATCGGTACGCTGGTTGGTCAGCGGGGAAAGGAATTGGTGAATCAGGTAACCGTGCGCTGCGTGGATCTGAATGAGATCAAACCCCGCGGCATCGGCACGTTGCGCTGCGGCAGCCCAGTCCTGAACTGACTCGGCGATCTGTTCAGCGCTCATGGCCGATGCCGGCTTCAATTCGAAGAGGTCGCTCGGTGCCGAAGTGACGGTATCCCAACCGCCATCTTCGTTACTGATGCTTCCCAACTGTCCGGCGTCCTCCAGCTCTTTGAGCCAGCCGTAGGTGGACGCCTTTGCCCCTGCGTGGGCTAACTGCACCCCGGCTGCTGCACCGTGGGAGCGGATGTATGCGGTGATTGGTTTCCATGCCTCGACCTGGTCATCGTTCCACAAGCCTGCGTCGCGGTCAGAAATTCGACCTTCGGGGGCCACTGCGGTTGCCTCGGCGATGATCAAAGAAAAACCGCCGTGAGCCATGGACCCCAAGTGCGCAAGGTGCCACGTGGTTGGCACCCCGTTGCGCTCATTGATGGCGTATTGGCACATCGGTGGCAGAACCACACGATTGCGCAGCTGGAGTCCTACTCCGTTCTTGGTGGGGATGGTTACTGGGCTGAATAACTTGCTTTGTGGCATACCTATTGAGACGTTGAGGTCTCGTGATTTATTCCGCGCTGTTGCACTGCAGGTTTAGTTCACCGACCCAAGACGAGCACTGCCACGGTGAGGTAAACGATCAGTCCAGCTGCATCCACGAAGGTGGAGATGAACGGGTTTGAGAAGACCGCCGGGTCAGCTTTGAAGAACTTTCCAATGATTGGCATGGCTCCCCCGACGCCCGCAGCTACGCTGCACAGTGCCACGAGTGTAACCCCGATGATCACACCAACCTTCAGTTCAAAAACCACGCTGGTAGTCAGGAAGGCAATGACTCCCAAGCACAGTCCCAGCATCGCTCCGACACGAACTTCCCTGAACATGACGCGCCCCAAGTCGCCCACGCGTACTTCCCCCATCGCCAAGGCTCTGGTAACGGTAGTGGCAGCTTGGTTGCCTGTATTTCCTCCGATGCCAACAATTAGTGGGATAAACAAGCTGAGCACCACCATGGACTCCAATGTCTGCTCAAAGGTGGCGAGCACTTGAACAGTCAGCGTGGCCCCAATGGCCAAGACAAGCAACCAGACCACACGAGCTCGTACCAGCTTGCGTAGCGGAGTTCCTAGGTACGGACGATACAGCGGCTCAGATCCAGCACTGCGTGCGGTGCGTGATTCTTCGGCATCTTCCAGTAGTGCGATTGCTTCACCCAGCGAGAGCACACCAATCAGTCGACCTTCATTGTCCAGCACTGGCATCAAGTCCAGGTGGCGTTCGACAGCCCGGCGCGCAGCCGCAACGGCAAGCTCTGAAGCCTGCGCGGTAGGTACTTCCGTGCTGATCGTAGATATGAGCTGTTCGCGCGGCTGTCCGAGTAGATCTCCCAACCGCACCACTGAGATGAAACGGCGGGAACGGTCCACCACCATGATGACGTGGCAATGTTCCGCCGCGCTGAGCTGAGGGGTAATACGCTCAAGGGTCTGTTCAACCGTAAGGTCTGGATACGTTGTGATGAATTGTGCTGACATCGCCCGGCCGGTGCTTGCATCCCGGTATCCCAGGATTATTCCGGTGGCATGGCGCTGCTGGGTATTCAGTCCGGCAAGCAACTGCGTGGCAACCTTGGCTGGTAGTTCGTCGAGAAGCGCTACTCGATTTGCAGGTTCCAACACCGCAAATGCTTCAACGACCGATTCTTGCTGAAGTGTCGCGATGAGTTCAGCCTGTACTGGAGCGTCGAGGTCTTGGAAGACTTCCAACGAACGTTCTTTATCCAACATGCGGTAAAGGATCGCGGCATCGGTTGCCTTTAGTGCTTCAAATTGTTCGATGAGTTGCCCTAGATCAAGTTCTCGGAGCAACATCGCCAGGCGCTGAAATTCTTCCCCGGCAAGGCAGCTTCGGATCTCCTGGGCAGTAGTTGAAAAGTCTACGTATTCGAAAGTGAACATTGTTTCTATCCAAACGGTTCGTTTGGCGCAATTTTTGGATGGCTCGCAAGCAACTACTCACTGCTCTATCCCAAGTATCCGGGTGATAAATCAGTCAGTATTTGTGTGCGCCAAATTGCGCATGCCAATAGTGATGAGGCTACGAACCCGCCGAACGCAGAGCTGTCCTAGATCAGGAAAATCAGCTGGCGCATGAAGAAAGGAACTGGTGAGCTCGTAGGTATATAGATCGACTAGAACTGCCGTCCATGAAGCTCACCTCCTAAGAATTCGAAGCATGAATTCAAGCTCCGTGTACTGCCAGTTCTATCAGAGATCCATGCCTGATAGCCAACAGCAAGGATGAATGTCACTTTAAAAGGCATCGGGAGGCCGGATGATCCGACCTCCCGAAATAAAGCTCAGCTAGCGATTAGCATTCAACCACGTTGACGGCAAGGCCGCCCATGGCCGTTTCCTTGTACTTGTCGCTCATGTCCTTGCCAGTTTCACGCATTGTGATGATGACTTCGTCCAAGGTGACATGGTGCTCACCGTCGCCCATCAGCGCCATCTTGGCAGCATTCACTGCCTTGGATGCAGCAATCGCATTGCGCTCGATGCATGGAATCTGGACCAGACCGCCAATGGGGTCACAGGTCAATCCGAGGTTGTGCTCCATGGCGATTTCTGCAGCGTTTTCCACCTGTGCCGGGGTGCCACCGAGAATTTCGGCGAGGCCGCCGGCGGCCATCGACGAGGCCGAGCCGACTTCGCCCTGGCAGCCAACCTCGGCGCCGGAGATCGATGCCTGTTCCTTGTAGAGCACGCCCACGGCGCCTGCGGTGAGCAGGAAGCGTACTACGGCGTCGTTTCTTTCCTCTTCGTTCCAGTACTTGGCACCTGGCGCATAGTGGGTGGCGTAGAACAGTACTGCTGGGATGATGCCAGCTGCACCATTGGTTGGCGCAGTCACCACACGGCCGCCGGATGCATTTTCCTCATTCACTGCCAAAGCGACAAGGTTGATCCATTCCTGCCAGTAGACGGGGTCACGGTCTTTGTCTTCCTTGCGCAGGCGTTCATGCCATTCCGGCGCGCGGCGGCGAACCTTAAGCCCTCCGGGCAGCACACCGGTACGCTCTAAGGCTGAGTCCTTGCAGTCCTCCATCACCTGATAGATGTGGACCAGTCCGGATCGGATTTCTTCTTGGCTGCGGTAGGCCAATTCATTGGACATCATGATGTCGGCAATGGATTTACCCGTGGCCTTCACATGCTCCAAAAGCTGGGCAGCAGTGGTGAATGGGTATGGCTGCTGTTGCAGCTTCTCTTCCAGATTCTTCTCGATGCGCTCCTCAGCACCTTCACGCACGATGAAGCCGCCGCCCACTGAGAAGAACGTTTCATTGGTCAGTTCATTGCCCTGTGAATCGAGGGCCACAAACTTCACTCCGTTGGTGTGGCGCGGCAGTACGGTCAACGGGTGTTGGACCATGTCATTGACGGAGTAATTCAGGTCTTTGCGCTGACCCAGCTGCGCACCCAACTGCAAGATTCCAGTGGCATCCATCTGTTCCAGGCGTTCATCAACCTGCGAAGGCAGCACCGTTTCGGGTTCAAATCCCTCTAGCCCCAACATGATGGCGGTGAAAGTTCCGTGCCCACGACCGGTAGCGGCCAGTGAGCCGTAGACATCGACCCGGATACTATCCAGAGTGTCCATCTTCTCTTCACGGATTACTTGGGCAATGAATGCGTGCGCCGCACGCATTGGCCCCACGGTGTGGCTGGACGAAGGTCCAATGCCCACCGAGAAAAGATCGAATACGCTTACCGCCATGGCGGGTCACATCCTTAGAACGTCGGCAATCCGGAAGCTAACTGCCGGAAAGATGGTGTGGTGTGCAAGAGGTCATCCTTGCATTGGAGCATCCGCACAGCGTGGGGTGAACTTCTGCGGATGAAAGACTGCGGGCCCGAAAAGCGAACGTTTCCGCCTTCCGGGCCCTCATCTTCATTAGAAGATATTACTCGGAAACCTTAGCCAGGTCCGGGTACAGCGGATGGGCTTCGGCCAGCTTCAGGACACGTTCCTTCAGCTCTGGCAATACTGCAGTATTGCCATCAGCACCTGCGATCAGCGCCTGGGCAATGATCTCAGCAACCTCAGCGAAGGCTGCTTCCGAGAAACCTCGGGTTGCCAGCGCCGGAGTACCGATGCGCAGACCCGAAGTGATCATTGGTGGACGGGGGTCGAACGGAACCGAGTTACGGTTCACGGTGATTTCCACCTGTGCCAGCAGATCTTCGGCCTGCTGGCCATCAAGCTCCGAGTTACGCAGGTCAACGAGAACCAGGTGCACATCGGTGCCACCGGTCAATACGCTGATGCCCTTGGCAACAACATCTTCCTGGGTCAGACGCTCAGCAAGAATCTTGGCACCAGCCAAGGTACGCTGCTGGCGTTCCTTGAACTCTTCCGAAGCAGCAATCTTGAAGGCCACAGCCTTGCCAGCGATCACGTGCTCCAGCGGGCCGCCCTGCTGGCCTGGGAACACCGCAGAGTTCAGCTTCTTCGCGATCTCGGCATCATTGGACAAGATGATGCCGCCACGAGGACCAGCCAAAGTCTTGTGCGTGGTCGAGGTGACCACGTGCGCGTAAGGCACAGGAGACGGGTGCAACCCGGCAGCGACCAGGCCAGCGAAGTGCGCCATGTCCACAAACAAGTACGCGCCGACCTTGTCAGCGATCTCGCGGAAGCGCTTGAAGTCCAGCTGGCGCGGGTACGCCGACCAGCCGGCCACGATCATCTTCGGCTGGTGCTCGATGGCAAGGCGCTCCACCTCGTTCATGTCCACCACGTTGGTCTCTTCATTCACGCCATAAGGCACGATGTTGAACAAACGACCGGAAAAGTTCAGCTTCATGCCGTGGGTCAAGTGACCACCATGAGCCAGATTCAATCCCAGCACGGTGTCGCCTGGGCGGACCAGCGCGTGGTACACCGAGGCGTTGGCCTGGGCGCCGGAGTGCGGCTGGACGTTGGCGAAGTTCGCGCCGAACAGTTCCTTGATGCGCTCGATGGCCAGGGTCTCGATGACGTCGACTTCTTCGCAGCCGCCGTAGTAGCGGCGGCCAGGGTAGCCTTCGGCGTACTTGTTGGTCAGCACCGAGCCCTGGGCCTGCATGACGGCCTGGGCGGTGTGGTTTTCCGAGGCGATCATTTCCAGGCCGCGCTGTTGGCGGGCCAGTTCAGCGTCGATGCGCTGCGCCACCTCCGGGTCAAGGGTTCCGAGGTCTTCGGTCAGTGAGCTGATGGACAGGTCCTGGGTGCTGGTCAACGAATTCTCCCTAATGTACGAATTGCAGACAACTGATATATCAATAGTTTATGACAAGGCTATGAACCGAATCCTGATGAGTCAATAGTCTGGGAGACATTCATTCCAAGGCCACAGGTGCCTGCGCGGGATCAATGGAAACCCCTGTGGGTTTGCGGTAAATGCCCGCAGGAGTTCAGGGGGAGCGGCCTGGTAGCCAAAGGTGCACGCCACTAGCAGGAAGACGTCAACCGCGCCCGCCGTCGCAGCGCAGTCGTTTGGTTGATTTTTCCTGGGAGCGGATCTTGATGGCGTCGATGGGCCGAAATGCCTTGTGTTCGGAACCAATCGATTTTCGGATGTGAAGCCTCCGTTTGCAGGGTGGTCGTGGATTCTCGCGAAGGGCGCTACGAGTTATGGGATGCCAGGTACTGGGTGCTTGGCTGCGTATCCTGCGCTGGACTGGTCCCGGGTCATGGCGCGGGCGTGCGGTCTTCGATGGCCGCGGCTTCCGGAGGCAACTGCAAAGCGTACCTGCTGGGCAGTCTGGTGCTCCGTCGTTAATGCAATAGCTATTGACGCGAGCGCACTAATTTCTTCAATACCACGGAATTTATAGCAAGGCTCCGAGATTACGTGGCGCGAGCGTTGACTGTACATGCCCTTTGGGTCGAGAGATCGCGCGTTGAATAACCCCAAAAAAGAGGAATATCGACATTATTACGATCGGAATGTTGACTTATGGGCACTTGGAGTCGTTTGATTGGTTCAATCGGAAATGACGTAGATCACAAATCGTTTCCGTTGTGTTACAAATAAATCACAAGCTCAAGGAGTTCGAATGCAACGCTTCGCCGTAGACCCGGGTTCCACTGACCTCGGCCCAGTGTATTTTCATCCTGTTCTCTGGATCAGTGCCGTCGCGGTGTTTGCCGTTATTGCGCTCCAATCGATCATCTATTTGCGTGCTATTCGCAAGGCCGCTTCAGCTGCGGACCTTACCGACGCACAGGTTAAGAGCTCACTGCGCCGTGGTGGAATCGCAGCTATCGGTCCATCCCTGGCCGTAGCACTCGTTGCTGTATCGCTGCTTCCGTTGTTTGGCACCCCGGCGGTGTTGACCCGTATCGGCCTGGTTGGATCGGCGGCCTTTGACGTCGCGGCAGCCGGCCTGGCCGCGCAGAGCCTTGGCGCGGAACTTGGCGGCCCCACCTACACCCAGAAGGTCTTTGCCATCGGTTTTGCCGCGATGACACTTGGCGGCCTGGTGTGGATGCTCACCGCGCTGGTGCTGACCCCGCTGCTCTCCAAGGGCGATAAGACTCTGCGCAAGGTCAATCCGGCCATCATGACGGTGGTTCCAACCGCTGCGATCCTGGCTGCCTTTTTCACGCTGATGCTGAGCGAGACCGCCAAGTCAGGTGTGCACCTGCTCACCGTTCTGGTCTCTGCCGCCGCTATGGGGCTGTGCCTGCTCGGAGCCAAATACCTGAACAAGCCCTGGCTGCGCGAATGGGGCTTGGGAATCGCGATCTTTGTTGCCCTTGCCGCTGCCTTCCTGGCTACCGCCTAATCGAGCCCTGGAGAAAAAATCATGTCAACTCAGAATTCATCTTTGTCGGGGCTAGCCCAATTCGACCGCACCACCTCCATCTGGGGTCCGATCACCCTTGGCCTGGGATTCTTGATCTCCCTCGGGGCCGCGCTCTTCGCGGCTTTCGGAACCGGCCTGGGCATTACCGGGCAGGAAGTGTGGAGCGCCTTTGGCATCGTGTTCGCGACCTTTGGCATTATCGCCATCGTTGAACCGATTTCCTACTATCCAATTCTCGGGCGCTCGGCCATGTACCAGGCATTCATGATTGGCAACATCGCCAACAAGCTGCTTCCGGCGGCCATCATCGCGCAGACTGATCTGGGCGAGAAGCCGGGTACCCGGCGTGCCGAGCTGATTGCCGGTGCCGCAATTATTGGTGCGGCAATGGTCCATATTGTCACGCTGATTATTTTTGTCGGCCTGCTGGGCACCTGGCTGCTGGCCTTGCTTCCTGAGTCCATGATCACTGTGGCGCGCCTGTACATCCTGGCTGCGGTATTCGGTGCAGTGACCATCCAGACCGTGGTGTCCATGAAGAACCTGCGCACCACGCTGATCGCCGCAGTGGTTGCGGCCGCAGTGGTGTTCGGCCTGGTCAAGGTGGCGCCGGCGCTGACCAACTTCACCACCGCCATTAGTGTTGTCCTGGTGATCGTCATTGCCTGGTTTGCCCGCGAGCGTTCCGATCAAACTGCAACTCCACAGGCACCGCCTGCGGTTGGCCACTAGGCACCTGATTTTCCACCAAGTTGTTCCAGAGATTCGCAAAGGACAGAACATGACCGATACTCCAGGCACAGTTCAGCTAGCGCAGGGGCTCGAAGCCACCGCGGAATTTGTTGAAGAGCACGTGCAGATGTACAAGAACTTCCACCAGGCACCTGAATTGTCCTCCGAGGAGCACCGCACGGCCGAAGCGATCGAGGCCCGCCTCGAAGAGCTGGGAATTGAGCATTTCCGCTCCGGAAAAACCGGTGTCGTGGGACTGCTGGTCAACGGCGAAGGTCCTGTGGTGGGCTTCCGGGCCGACACTGACGGATTGCCAATTGAAGAAGAAACCGGGCTCGACTATGCCAGTACTGCCCGGGGAATCTTGCCGGACGGCAAAGAGGCGCCAACGATGCATGGCTGTGGCCACGATACCCACATCACCGCGGCGCTGGCGGCTGCCGCGTACCTTGATGCCCACCGTGATGCGTGGCAGGGCACCGTGGTCTTCCTGTTTCAGCCCGGTGAGGAAACCGCCTACGGCGCCAAGGCCATGGTTGATGACGGCCTGTGGGACAAGGCGCCCCGCCCCGAAGTGGTTTTGGCCCAGCACGTGATGCCGCTGCAGGCGGGCAAGTTCTCCCTGCGTCCGGGCAACATGGCCAGCCTGGCTGATTCATGGAAGATCACCGTGCGCGGACGCCAGGCCCACGGCTCGCAGCCGGAGAGCTCGCTCGATCCGATTGTTGCCGCTGCTTCCATGGTGATGCGCCTGCAGACCATCGTTTCCCGCGAGTTGTCGCCGAACACTCCCGCCGTGGTGACTGTCGGAACTTTCCATGCCGGCCTGAAAGAGAACATCATCCCGGAGACTGCGGAGTTCAGCCTGAACGTGCGCACCCCTGATGAGGACGTTCGCGCCAAGGTCCTGGGATCCATCGAGCGCATTGTTGCCGCCGAGGCCCAGGCATCGGGCATCGGTGCTCCGGGGATTGTGGAGATCAACCGCTTCCCGCGGCTGTTCAATGATGCCGAGCATACCGAGCGTGTCACTAAGGCCCTCCAGAAGGGATATGGCGAGGATTCGGTGATCATCGCACCACTGGGCATGGGCTCGGAAGATGCGGGTTGGCTGGGCGATGCCATTGGAGTCCCAGTTGTATTCTGGGCCTTCGGCGGGTTTGCCGAAGCCGCTTTTGCCGATGGCGCCGTTCCTGCAGGGAATCATTCGCCGCAGTTCGCGCCGGACGCCGAACTGTCCGTGATCAACGGCACCGGGGCAGCAGTGTCGGTCCTCATGGAATATCTGGGGCGATAGCGCCGGCGGGCGATGAAGTCCCGCCCCCACGCATGGGAAGATTGGATCCATGACCGATGAGCTAGACCGACAGATCGTGGCCGCGCTGATCCGCAACGGAAGGGCTCCTTTCCGGCTGATTGCGGAGGTGCTTGGCCAGCAGGAACGTACTGTATCGCGTCGGGCCAACAAGCTGCTGGCCTCCGGTCTGCTTCGGGTCCAATCTTTCCCCAACCCTACTGCGCTGGCGCGCGTGGACCTGTATATGCTGCAGGTGGACATCGAACCCCCGCAGATGGAGTCCGTAGCGGGCTGGCTGGCGCAGTGCCAGAACACCCACTGGATCAGTTCGCTCACCGGCGCCAGCCGCTGTGTCGTGGAGGTTTTCCTTCCCCAGGACAAGATCAATGAATTCCTCTATGAGCAGCTGGCGCGAGTGGAGGGCGTCCGGAACTTTTCATTGGAGCCGGTTTTCGAGTATTTCCGGACCGTTTCGGGATGGCACCCGGATATCCTGAGCCGTGAGCAATATGACCGGCTTAGTCCGCCCGAGGACCCCGGATACGTGACCGGCTACGCTTCCTCTGGACCCGCAGCCCTGGATGACTCGCAGCGGAGCCTGATCACCTTGCTTCGAGACAACGGGCGCCTGACCATTGACGAGATGGCGAAAGGCCTGGGGGTCTCCAAGGCTACTGCAAGCCGCAAGATCGAGTCACTGATCAACGACGGAGTGCTGTTTGTCCGTGCGGTCCTCGATCCGGCCGACATCGGCTATCCGGTGGAGGGCCTGATCACGATCGAAGCTGGCGTCGATGAACTGGAGAGAGTCGGGCGGCATCTGGCCGACCTGGCTAGCACCCGGTGGGCGGTTAACGTGGCAGGACGCCTCCAGATTCAGAGCGCTGTGCGCAACTTGGCGGAGTTCTCCACTTTGACCAGCCGAATCTCTGCCCTGGAAGGCGTCACCAAGGTCGACTTTTCCTTGTTCGCCAAGATCTACAAGCGGACTACCGTCGCCTATCGCCAGGGCAAGCTTCCGGAGCTGTAGGTCCAGCCAGAATCGACTGCGCGGCCCATAATGTTCGCGGATGGGATTCGCACCGAAGGTCCGGATCCTTCCCCGACCAGCTGCACCGGGGGAGTGGACGGCCGGACAACTGGCATCCATTAATGCTGCCTGGGCATAGCCGAGTTGGTTTCCTATCTGGATTCCTGTGCCTTCCAGACGTGTGGGCACACCGTATTTATCCCTGTCCGCGCCACCCCAGCCGCGAGCCCGAAAAAACTTTAAGAATGTTCCAATCCATGTTGCTCCCTGCGCCGAATGCCCTGTGACAGCCCAAACCAAGAGGCTTGGGAAACCGACTGGCCCAATGGGGTCGCCAGGTAAGGAGTTCGACATGAAAACCATGCAGCGCAAGACGGTAGGACTGCTCTCGATTGCCGCGGTAGCCGCGTTCGGATTGAGCGCCTGCTCGATGGACAACAGCGCAGAGTCCACTACCAGCAGCGAAAGTTCGGCATCAAGCATGGCTCCTAGCAGCCCGGAAGCATCTGAGGATTCCGGAATGGCCAGCGAATCGGCCATGGATCCAGCCGCCAACCTCGTTGGTTCAGGATGTGCGGCGTACGCGGAAGCAGTGCCCGAAGGTGACGGTTCCGTTGCTGGCATGGCCCAGGATCCGGTAGCCGTGGCAGCGTCCAACAACCCCTTGCTGACCACCCTGACCAAGGCCGTGTCGGGAAAGCTGAACAAGGACGTGGACCTGGTGGACACGCTCAACGGCGATGAGTTCACCGTCTTCGCACCGGTGGATGACGCATTTAAGGCCATTCCAGAAAAAGACCTGAACGCTGTCGTGTCGGATGCCGACATGCTGACCAAGGTGCTGACCTACCATGTGGTCCCCGGCCAGATAACCCCCGATGAGTTGAAGGGTGATCTGGAAACCGTTGAAGGCGACAAGGTCAAGATCAGCGGCAGCGGCGATGACCTGATGGTCAACGATGCCAAGGTCATTTGCGGTGGCGTGCAGACTGCCAACGCCACGGTCTACCTCGTTGATTCGGTGCTGATGCCACCGGCAAAGAAGTAGCACTACAGCATCAAGCTGAAAAAGCCAGGGAACGGGCGATGCACGATTTGGGGGACGCCCGTTCCCTGGCTTTTGGCTGTCTCAAGCCGAAGAGGACTTACCTGAACTGTCCATTTGTTGCAGCCAAATTTTTCGCATGACGTCCTGGATCAGTTGGTCCGCTGGTGGTGACGTGTTCTGTTCTTGCCGGTGGGATGTTGAGTGGGTCGGGCGCATCCATAGGGGACTAAGGAGTCGTTCTCGTCATTTCTGATTTTGCCACTCTTGAAAGAGGCCCTCTGATCGAACTGGCAAGAGCGGGGCTGGAGGCAACGAAGCCCCATGTCAGAGGCGGGGCGGCGCAATATCGAACCGACTGATGGCGCTGTAAAGAAAGCCAAGGATCAGTGCGATACGGGGTTCAGTATTGAGGATATTTTCCGGCCGCTTGCGAACGGCGAACTTGAGAGAAATGTTCCTGTGCCTCGCGCAACCGTTCGCCATTACCTGTCACCTTGAGGAAATGAGGAACCTCAATTGGAACCCTGCGCGTTCGCTGTCCTCTTCTGCCGCGAAACGGTGACTCGTATTAGTCGTCGATTTCCTCGCTAGCATTATCAGCCAACCGCTCTTTTAGATCTGCAAGCTCCTTCTCGACTGCTTCAATGACTTCATCATCCTCTTCATACAGTTCACGGAACTCAGAGTCCGACTCAAGCATTGCGGCAAGTAGCTCCATACCGCGTCCGAGGAGATCTTCGAGCTTCTCCAGATCACCAGGCCACACATAGATGCGACCAATCGTGTTGAGCATGTAGCAGGCAGCGCGAATCTGATCGTACTCATCGTCGTACTCCAAAGCCGCGGCAATGCGGGCGTCAACATCAATGCCTTCAAAGAATTCCGTGAACCAGTCTGCTGCGCCGTCGCTATCCCAAGGACTCGCTCCCCAAGCACCCATGATGTGGCATCCCTTCACTGATGGAAACTAGTCCAAATACGATTTCTGTAGCGGCATTGTTGCCGCTACCTAATGATGCTTCAGTGAACCGACATTTAGAAGATCCTGAATATGGATTCGTGACTGAGAGATGAGCTCCGACCTGCGCTACCTGAGGTCATGGAGCAACTGTCTATGGCAATGAACGCACTGATCAAGAATTCCCATGCCAAAGATGTTGAGCCGTGGGGGAAGATCTTCACAAGCGGGCATGGCGAACATTGGCGCACAGTGATGGAGTTCGTCCGGAGATATGGAGCTCTTCGGGTCGAAACAGACGGAGCTGCCCACTAGTGTTCCTCTATCGGGCGCCGTGAGTCGCGATACTGCGATCGATGCCATGATTCCGTGGAAGCAAAGAATCTTACGACAATTGTTAGTGCGCTCAATCGACTGGGTAGCCAGTACCGAGAGGATGGCGATCATAATGATCCACGAGCTGCGGGAAGGGGGCATTAAGCTTTATGTACTCGCAGGGCCATCCTTAGACATTGACGCGAGTACGCCAATGGGCGAAGCAATTATAGGAATCATGGCAGTCCTTGCGTAGCTGCGCGTCTCAACGATCTGAGAGAACACTCGCAGGGGTTGGAGTGCACACGCGTCCAGGGGAAGACCGGCGGCCGTCCAGCAAGTATGACTACTAAGCGCGTAGAAACTGCGAAGAGCTTGCGCTCCAAGGCCGAGAGCTATCCACCGATAGCCATGATCCCACTCGTTATCGCTTTTACGACTCAATGAGCTTTACGCCAATCGCGGGAAAATCCCGTTAAATCTTCCTGAAAATGCGTATAAAGTCAACGGTTTCCAAAGAGTATATTTTTCATCATTTACAACAGATTGATAACAAAAAGCAGGTTTCTCGAAAAAGTGGAAAATTTCCAAGGAGAATGAAATACGCTCCATATAGGTCAGGCCACATGCTTTCGAGGCATAGGTGGCACGCCCAACATCATGGGCTGACTTGCATGAATCACTCACGTCATTCCGAGGAGGAAGTATGAAGAACAGCAAGCGTCGGGTCGCCGAATTATAAGCGCTGTTTGCTTGGCATCGGGTGCAGTATTGGTGACAACGCCAGCTCTTGCGGCCGGAGATGAGCCGATTCCAGGAGGAGTAGTGGGTGCTCCTGCTGCAATTAGCTGCGGTGGTTTCGCGGGGAGTTACTGCACTGTAACTAACATATCAAAGGTCAAGAAAGTCACTCATGCCAGTAAGCACTACAACGGTACGAGCAGCAATTCAACGGCAACATACTCTTCTGCGAAGCAACTGACCTTGGCTGCCGGGCTCACTTATTCTGTAGGGGCATCCGCAGGAGCAACTGCTGATTTCAAAGCGGTTGCCGCCAAGCTTGAAGCCAGTACCCAACCAGATCTGGCCGCTTCGGGATCCAGGACTAGTGGAAGTACCCTATCTATTTCTGCCACGATCAAGCCAAAGAAGTACGTCGTAGTAGCCGCTGGCAATACTCAAGACACCGGTAAGTGGAAGAAGAACTATTGCGCTTCTGGCAACTCGGGAGTCGTCGTTAAAGCCAGCGGAACCGGTAGGTCCCACACCATCCGCGAAACCGCCACGGTGCAATGTGACCTGTCGCAGCCATCAGGATCGCTCGCCGGATTAGCTAAGTCTCGGTACTGCGAGAACAAGGAGGAGCTAGATGAAGCGAAATACCATCACAGCATTTGCTTTTGGCCTAGCCTTGGTAGTCACTTCATGCACGAACCAAGGGAATACTCAAGGCGGGGAGACTTCGAAGTCTACTTCAGCCCCTGTCGCTTCATGTGATCGTCCGTATGTGGTCAGCGAGGGTGAATCCAAGGGCAAACCGGAATTCATTCGAGTTGACAAGTTCTACGATCAGAACATGAGTAAAACTTTGCTCGACAAGAAAGCTGCATCATCCGTCCAATGGGCACCGCGGCCCGAGTGGGATAAACCGCGGCCCGAGTGGGATAATCAGGACGAAGTGATGAAAGCCGTCGATGAAGTCTCACCGGATGAAGCCAAGGAGCAACCTTTCCCCTATGTCGAGGGGATTGAAACAATGCTCAAGAACTCTGATCAATCTCCTGGATTTCTGGGGTACTATGCAGCAACGCCTCTGACATATAAATTCAGTGTTCAATGCCAGAATGATCAGGACAATTGGTATCAGTTGAGCTTTTCCACCTGGACTGATTCTGATCTGGGGATTATCGACTGCAACTTGAAGTTAGACAAGGAAGCTCCCAAGGCGGCAATCAAAGCATACGGCGCGTACTGCCAGGAATCTTAGGTCTAAATTCCGCATAGTTATGCAGAACGGGGACTCGGTTCAGGATGGAGGACAGTCCCCGTTCTTCTTGCTGTCAAGGAAGATTGCGTCCGGTGATACACAAGCGGCAGCTCTCGTCTAGGGTTCTGAAAACAGGGGCTTTTCACCTGGGGGCTATTCAGCGCCAGTGGATGCCAGGGCCCGCCGTGGGTCTGGCAACTGGTATCGCTTGCCCGCGAAGCCCGGGGCCTGCATGGCGTGGCAAGAAGGGACAACGTGGGCTACGGCAGTGTTTTGCCAGTACTTCACGCGGAATTCGGCAATTGTCACCGAGCCGAGACGGTCGAAGAATTCTCCGATGGTGACCGTGGCAGGGGAAGGAGCAACGACGCGCAGCGCGGATTGTGGGGTGGTGATGTGGAGCATGCGCAACTCGTCGCTGCGGGAATCGAGCATGGCGACCAGTACTGCTCGTCCGTGGATGGAGACCATCGCCATCACGTCATTAAGAGGTTCGCTGGAGCGGGCCATCACTATGGGCATGCCCGGTGCCCAGCCATACGAAGCCAAATGTGACTTGCCCTCACGGGTGGCGAGAAAATCGGCGACCCTCATGGCGGTCTGGGTTCTAGCAATTCGGCCTGGCATTGTAGATACTTCCCCTTCTTGCATTCCTCAGTGAATATGGTTAGTCCCAGGACCCGGTGCGATGCGCCTGCGCCTCATCGATCGTTCCTGTCTGCGTGGACTATCGATCGATCCGCAGTGGCCATGATGCTGCACTAGGCCACGCTCAAATCTGTGTGCGTCCCTCCTAACTCTGGTCGAAGGCCCACGGTGGCGTTCAGTGCCGGGGCTACGAAAGGGTCGTCCAGCCAGCCGGAGGAGTTTCCGGAAACCTGAAGGGGTTCTGGTTGTGACAAGAGATTTTCTCGGCCGGCCACAGCGAACTGCAGGTTTCGCACTTCGAACTGGATGCCCAGAGCCTGCTCCATCTGAGGCAACAGCGTGTCGTTGACGTACTGCATCAGCGCCGTGACGTGTTCTTCGCTCTTTGCGGTGCAGGCCAGGCTGACTCCCAGCTTTTCCGGTGTTCCCTGGATGGTGCAGAACGCCGAGTGCACTGTGCTTTTAAGTTCGCATTGCTGGGTCCCGAAGAATGCTATGTCCCGCATCCTCGCCGCCCACGCCTTGTTGCCTGCGCTAGTTGTATCTGCGGAAACTGCTAAATGCTCTTTCATCTTGTGCTCCGGCACTGGTCAGTGTTTCGTAGTAGAATATATGTAGACTGGCTAACTATTAGATAAGCTACATTATTTTTTTCAGAAAAGGCAAGCTGGAATTTAACAGCTAGGAGAGAAAGGCCCTCAAGTTCATCGGGCATTGAGCTCGTATTCGACGGAAGGAGTTCTCATGAGCAGCTATGAGGCGAGTGGATATTGGTATGGTGACGGCCAGTCGGCTCCGGAGGCCGTTGACTTGCTGAACCTCGTGCGCCGCTATCGCGACGCAGAGCGGACCATGCGCGCCAATACCCGCGGATCCATGGGGATGAACGAGACCGACATGACTGCTTTACGCTTCTTGCTGGGAGTGCACCGAAAGGGCGAAGTGCCGCGTCAGCGTGATTTCGCCGAGAAACTCGGCATATCCAATGCCTCAGTCTCAGCCCTGATCGACAGGCTGTGCCGTGACGGGTACGCGCAACGGGTCATGCATCCGGCCGACCGCAGATCGGTGGGCATTATCCCAACCCAGCACAGCGACACCGAGGTCCGCGGAACTTTGCAGCAGATGCATGAGCGGATGATGGCTGCGGCTGATGGGCTGAACGCGGAAGAGCGAAAGGCAGCAGCAAAGTTCCTGCATGCCCTCATAGCCAGCGTGGAATGGAATGACGTTGATCTGGGTCATGCGGCGCAGCGCGATCACGAGCTTCGCGATGTCCCCGGGAGCAACATTGCATCTTCCTAGGGCGGGAAGGTGGGCGAACTTGGCGCAGGGCTACCATCCAACGCAGCGGCTACAGTCCTCTAGCCAAGGTTCCCTGGCCGATTCTGAAGAAAACCTTGAAGCGGATGCCCCAGCTGCGCTGGATGCGTAGGTTGAAACCCAGCGGAAATAGGCGACCACATAAGAGAGGGTGAAGTGAATGCCACGTAGGCGCATTGAAGTCAGTGTCAGCCATGACGAGTTCGAAGACCTCAACAACGCGCTCGAAGACCACCGCAATGGATTCACGGATATGGCGGAGGAAGCGTCCAACGGCCTTGGCCTGGAACCCGAGTACTGGGCGGGCCGGGCCAATGAGGTCCAAAGCCTGCTCGAAAAAGTCAACGAGCACAGCCGTGAGGAAACGGCGGCGGCCGACGACTCGAGTCGGCCCCCGGGATCCGGGCGGCAGTCGTACCGAGAGACGCAGTCGGACCCGCATGGCTAGGCCGTGCGGTGGACCGAAGAATTCTGGATCAGCATTGACCGCGGGCGGGCCCTTTAAAGGGCGCGCCCGCGGTCAAAGTCTTGATAGCTAGGCGCGCTTGCGGGTCAGCAAGCCCCAGATGACGAGGACTACGAGCGAGCCGCCAATAGCCAGCAGCCAGGTCGAGAGAGACCAGAACTGGTTGATTCCCACATTGAAGATCGCGGAGCCGATCCATCCTCCAACGAGCGCGCCGACGATGCCCAAGAGCAGCGTCGCGATCCATCCGCCGCCCTGCTGTCCGGGCTTGATTGCCTTGGCAATTGCCCCGGCGATCAGTCCCAAAACGATCCATCCTAGAATGCCCATGGAGATTTCTCCTCTGCTCGGTTTCGCGGTGCTCCGGTGGTGCCGGCTGGCACCGCCTTCCAGATCAGCAAGGTAATAGAAACCTCTGAAGCATCGATGCCAAGCTGGGTGCTTCCTGAGAACCCGGCGCTTGCGATGCCCGGAAAATCGCCTTGGCAGTTAGCACATCCAAGAGGAAAGGTGCAATGCATCTTGTAGGAGCCGGTGGGCGCGGCAAGGGATCTTGATAGCTTCGGCCCGGCAAGCAGCGTCCTGGCAGCGCAAAGGCCGGGCGGCTGTTCAGAGTGAACAGCTGCCCGGCCACTATCGCTGATAGCCGCTAGCTTGCGGAAGTGGCCAGTGACAGTCCGCGCAGGCGATCCATCTGCGGATCGTACAGTGGATCATCGACCACGGTGGCAGCGATTGGCTTGCCGAAGTATTCGATGTCTACCGAGTCTCCGGTTTCCACCGAGATAGGAAGCCAGGCGTAGGCGATCGGCTTGCGCACCGTGTAGCCGTAGGCGGCACTGGTCACGTAGCCGGCAGGCTTGCCGTCCACGTATACCGGCTCCTTGCCCAAGACCACCGAGACGCCGTCATCAACGGTCAGGCAGCGCAGGCGTTTGGTCGCTGCGGCAGCACGTTCGGCCAGAGCCGACTTGCCCACGAAGTCCACGGTCTTGGCGGCCTTGACGGCGAAGCCCAGTCCTGCCTGCTCAGGTTCGTGCTCGCTGGTCATATCGGTGCCGAAGGAGCGGAAGCCCTTCTCCAGACGCATGGAGTTGAAGGCCTCGCGGCCACCGGCAATGATGCCCTGCTCCTGGCCAGCTTCGAAGAGGATATCCCAGAGCTTGGCGCTGACATCCGCCGAAGCGTAGAGCTCCCAGCCGAATTCGCCGACGTAGGACAGGCGCATGGCGGTGACCGGAATGCCGCCGATGGAGATCTGCTTGGTGCGGAAGTACTTCAGGCCCTCGTTGCTCATGTCATCGTCGGACACCTTGGCCATCACCTCTGGAGCCAGCGGGCCCCACAAACCGATGCAGGAGGTGCCGGCGGTGATATCGCGGACGGCCACCCATTGGCCTGGGTTGGCGGCGTTGAACTTCTTGGCCTCGCGGTTCAGGTAGGCAACATCCACATTCGAGTTGATGCCGGCCTGGTAGACCTCGTCGGAGAGCCGGGCCACGGTGATATCGCTGGTGATGCCACCGGCGGCATCGAGCAGCAGGGTGTAGCTGACCATGCCCGGGGCGCGCAGCATGTTGGCGGTGGTCAGGCTCTGGAGCATTTCGCCGGCTCCCGGGCCGGTGACCTCGACGCGCTTGAGCGGGGTCATGTCGAACATGGCCACCGCGGTACGGGTCTTCCAGGCTTCCACCGCGGCGATCGGCGAGTGGAACTTGTTCGACCAGCTATCGCGTTCCGGAGCGGCCCACTGGTCGGGCAGCTGCTCCAGCAGTGCGGCATTGGCCTCGTACCAGTGCGGGCGCTCCCAGCCGGTGCCTTCCAGGAAGAAGGCGCCGAGCTCTTGCTGGCGGGAGTAGAACGGGGAGGTGCGCACGGCGCGCGGCTTGGTGCGTGGCTCCAGCGGGTGGCGGACGTCGTAGATTTCTACGAAATTCTGCTGCGAGGTTTCGCTGACGTATTCCTTGGTAGTCTGCACGTCTTCGAAGCGGTTCAAATCGCAGTCGCTCAGATCGGTCTTGGAGGTGCCGGTGACGATCAGCTCCGCCACGGCCTTGGCGATGCCCGGCGCATGGGTGACCCAAACGGCCTCGGCCGCGTAGAAGCCATCGACTTCCTTGGACTGGCCGACCAGTGAGCCGCCGTCCGGGGTGAAGGAGAAGATGCCGTTGAAGCCGCGCTGGATCTGGGTGTTGCGCAGATCCGGCAGCAGTTCCTGGGTGGCTTCCCATTCGGCAGCGAAGTCCTCGGGGGTGAAGTCCAGCGAGGACGGCATGCGCTCGTGGGTGATCTCCTCGGGGCGGTAGGACTTGAGGGTGTCCAGGTCCACCGGCATCGGGCGGTGCGCGTAGGAGCCGATGCCGATCCGGTCTCCCCATTCGCGGTAGTAGAGGTCGCGGTCCTGGTAGCGCAGGATCGGGCGGCTGGCCCCGTTGGGCAGTTCGTTGACTCCGGCCAGCGATGGGGCCGGGGTGGTCCAGACGAACTGGTGGCCCAATGGCAGCAGCGGGATCGAGGTGCCGACCATCTCACCGATCTTCGGGCCCCAGAAGCCGGCGCAGGAAACCACGATGTCCGCCTCGAAGCGCTCTTCGCAGCAGATCACCGCGGTGACCTTGCCACCGGATTGTTCGATGTCGGTGACGATGGTGCGGTCGCGGAACTCCACGCCGGCGGCCTTGGCACGTTCGATGACCAGCTGGGTGCCCTTGGCAGCCAGGGCCAGGCCGTCGCCAGGGGTGAACAGCCCGCCCAGCACCTTGCCTTCGGCCAGCATCGGGAACTTCTTGAGGCACGCCTCGGTGTCGATCACCTCGGCGTCAACTCCGTAGGAGCGGTTCCATCCGGCGCGGCGGTGCAGGTCAGCCAGGCGGTCCTCGGTGGTGGCGATTTCCAGACCGCCCACCGGAAGGAAGGAGCTGGTGCCATCGGCGCCGATCAGGCTGGACAGCTTCTTGATGGTGTACTGCGCAAACTCGGTCATGGACTTCGAGGAGTTCGAGGAGTAGACCAGCCCCGGGGCGTGCGAGGTGGACCCGCCGGGAATATTCAGTGGCCCCTGCTCAATGACCAGGGTATTGGTGTGGCCCAGGATGGCCAGCTCGTCGGCCAGGTTGGCGCCGACGATGCCGGCGCCGATGATGATGACCCGAGGGGAAACGGGGGACATGGTGACTCCTTTAAAGCTGGGTGGCTAAGTTGGTGGCGAAACTGGGGGACTAAGCGTCGATGACTAGGTCCGTTTGAGCGGTGGAACAGCACGGAAGGAATTTGCCGGCGGTGATTTCTCGGGCGCGAATCCCGCCCTGGTGGTTCATGTTCACCTCGCCGGAAAGCTTGACGACCTTGCACGAGCCGCACATGCCCTCTTGGCAGTTGGCGCCGATGCGCACTCCGGCCCGTTGGGCAGCCCCCAGGATCTTGTCCTCGGGGTTGATCTTGACGTTGATCCCGGTGCGCACAAAGCTCATGGTGATCGTGCCTTCGCCCACGGTCTCAAAGCCTGAGGTGTCCGGCGGGGTCAGCTCGTCGGCAACCGGAGGTGGCGGGATCGGGGCGTCGGCGGCCACGGCGATCAGCTCCTGGCCGACGGCTTCGATGGTGCCGGTCTCGTCGTACTCCGGTTCGTACATGCCCAATTCCGGCGGCTGGCTCTCGTAGAACTCTTCCACCGACTCGGCCACTTCTTCGGCGATGGTCTCGGCGAGCACAATTTCCTTCTGGTATTCCAGCAGGGTTTTGCGATCTCCGGAGAAGAACTCCATGAATACCGAGGTGTCATCCACCCCGACCTGGCGCAAGAGTTCGGCAGCCGAGTTCAGGTAGCCTTCCGGTCCGCAGGCGAAGACCTTGCGCCCGTTGGCATCCGGGGCCACGTCGTCGATCATTTTCGCCGACAGTCGGCCGGTGTAGCCCTTCCAGCTTTTGGGCTTCTCGCGGTCGCCCAGCGAGTAGTACACCTTGATGCGGGTGTCGACCTTGGAAATATATTCCAGTTCCTGCCAGAAGGGGAAGTCCCCGGGCACGGTGCCGTGGCAGAGCACGATCACATCGGCCTGGCCGGGCAGGGTGTGGATGGTGCGCACCATGGACATGATCGGGGTGACCCCGGCGCCGGCGGCCAAAAACAGGTAGCGGGCGCGGCGGTCTGAGTCTCCCAGGTGGAAGGCGCCGACCGGTCCGAGCATATCGAGCACCATGCCCGGGCGCAGATTCTCATGTGCCCAGTTGGAGACCAGGCCCTTGGGGTCGCGCTTGATGCTGACGTTGAAGGTCCACGGCACGGTCGGGGCCGAGGAGATCGAGTAGCTGCGGTCCACCGTGTCTTCGCCTTCGCCGTAGACCGGGAAGGCGATGTTCAGGTATTGTCCGGCGCGGAAGGCCAGCGGTGCTCCATCGAGGCGGCGGAAGACGAAGGTCATCAGCCCGCCGGCTTCCTCGATATTCTGCACGCATTCAGCCAAGAATTCCTGCGGGTGCCATGGACCTAGGGCCTTGGCGGCGCTGGCCGGCTGGTCCTGGGTGCTCAGTACCCGGTTCCACGGCATTTCCAGCCCGCGGATGCGCTGCGCGGTGGAGGTGCCTACGACGGTGGTGCCACTGCTCATGCCAGGTGCTCCAGCACGCGCTGGGTGTACCAGTTAATGAAGGCTTCGACCTGGTATTCGCTCTTCATGTAGGGGCCCTGTTGGTAGGCGGGGCTTCCGGCACCGGTTTGGCACAGTTCGACGAAAGCCTTGTCCTGGAGGTTGGTCTGCTTCCAGGTGTGGGTGAGCTTCTCAAGGTCGTAGTCCACGCCTTCCACCGCGTCATCGGCCACCAACCAGGTGGTGCGCACCAGGGTCTGGTGTTCGTTGATCGGGTAGGCACCGAAGGTGATCACGTGGTCGGACTGGAAGTGGAACCAGGAGTTGGGCTGCAGGTGCATGGAGCAGCGGCCCAGGCGGAAGTCGCGCAGATCGCCGAGCAGCTTCTTGGACAGGCGTCGGCCGTCGGGGGAGAAGGACTCGCCTTCACCATCCAAGGATTCGCGGGAGATGCGGATGCCGGCGATGCGGGTGTCGAGTTCTTCCACCACTGCATACGGCAGTCCGTAGCGGCGGCAGCGTTCTTCCAGCGCTTCCTTTGCGGCCTTGTTGCGCTCCCAGACCTCTTCGAGGTGCGGTGGGACCAGCTCATCGGTCAGGCCCCAGGTGGGGAACAGCGAGCAGGCCAGTTCCGGGTGCCCATCGCAGTGGTAGCACTCGCGGTTGTTCTCCATCACCAGCTTCCAGTTGCCTTCTTCGATGATGTCCTGCTGGTAGGCGACCTTAGCGCTGCCTAGATCGTGCGGGGCCAGGTAGGGCTCGAAGATTCCGGCGACTTCGTCGAAGTCGGTGGGTGGTTCGGCGGCGATGGAGACGAAGATCAGGCCAGCGTGGATGCGGCCGTGGGCTCGCTTGAGGGTGAAGCAGTTCTTGTCGAAGTCGATTTCCCCTGGCGAGGAGGCGTGGATCAGGTTGCCTTCGGGTGAATAGGTCCAGGAGTGGTAGCCGCAGACGAGGTTGCCGGTGGTACCCGAGGATTCGGTGAGCACCCGGGCGCCGCGGTGGCGGCACACGTTGTGCAGGACGTTGACTCCGCCGTCATCGGTGCGCAGCACGATCAGCGAGTGTGGCCCGTAGTCCAAGGTGACGTAGTCCCCGGGTTCGGGCACTTCGGCGACGCTGGCGGCAAAGAGCCAGTGGGTGCCGAAGATGGCTTCCATTTCCACCTTGAAGATGGCCGGATCGGTGTAGAACGGGGCTTCCAGAGAGAAGCCCTTGCGCCGATTCTGGAAAAGTTCGGTAATCTCGGCGAGCTGTTGAGTCTCCAATGTCGAAGCGAGTTTGCCACGCGTGCTTCGCGCGGCACTTACCGAAGCGGTCATCTTTACTCCTAGAAACACAGCGCCTGCAGCGCCTTTGAGATGTGGTTGAGCGGTGAGTTGGATCACTAAAATGATCGACCGCATGCATTGAGACTAGGAAGAAATAGTGTCCATGAAAAGCGCAAGATTTTGAATGAAATCGTGCAGAATAGGTGCATGATTGATCCACGCATCAGCACCCTCAGGGTCTTCTCTTCCACCGGTAATGTGGCACGTACCGCGGAACTGACGGGATATTCGCCTTCGGCAGTCTCCGCGCAGCTGCGCGAACTGCAGCGTAGCTTGGGAATTTCGCTGTTGGCCAAGGATGGGCGCGGGGTGCGACTGACCGCCACGGGTCGGCACTTTGTGGCGGGGCTGGACTCGATTGTGACGCAGTGGGAGCTGCTGATGGCTTCCTCGCGCACCGCGTCGGGACAGCTACAGGCCAGCTTTGGACTGGGTGGATTCTCCACCGCGGCGGCCGAGCTGCTGGCGCCACTGGCAGCCAAACTGCGCACCAGCCGGCCGGAGATGGAAGTGCGGTTGGTTGAAGCCCAACCGCAGCGCTGTCTGGATCTCTTGCTTTCCGAGCGCATCGACCTGGCGGTGATCGTGGCCAGCCAGTCGCAGACCGGCACCTCGGTGCAGGAGCGGTTTGAGCAGACGGTCTTGCTCGATGATCCGCTGGATGTGGTGCTGCCCGCTGATCATCGCCTGGCGATGAACAAGTCGGTGTCCTTGGAGCAGCTGGCCGATGATCCGTGGATTACCGAATCCGAGCAATCGGTGTATCGGGCGCTGTTTGTTGCCGCCTTCACCTCCTTGGGGGTCACCCCGCATATCGCCCATGAGGCGGTGGAGTGGGAAACCATGATTGCGTTCATCGGCGCCGGGCTGGGGGTTGGGCTGCTGCCTCGGTTGGCGACGCTGGCTCATGCGGATAATGTGGTGCGCCGCCGCATTACCGGTGCGGCCAAGCCATCGCGCCGCATTCTTGCGGTGACCCGCAAAGGATCCCTGGGCTCTCCGATGATTGAGGAATCTCTAAAAATTTTGCAGGACACGGCCAAGGATATTATTTCCCAGCGGTCAGCCGAGGAACTTCTCTGATTTGCCCGGCGGGCAGAACGACATCTTCGGTTGATTGGCCGATCAAACTATTGACATGGCTCACACAGATGGGGAGACTTTCGTACATCCGATTAGTATCCAACTGATATTTCATGCGAAAGGTCTGGCATGGGAAACCTAGCAGTGAGTTATGCAGGAGCGGGAAAAGTCGAGCTGATCGACACCCCGTACCCGGAATTCGAACTAAAAGACGGCCCGGGAGTCCACCCGGCCAACATCGGACGCAAAGTCCACCACGGCGTCATCCTCAAAACCATCGCCACCAACATTTGCGGCTCTGACCAGCACATGGTCCGTGGCCGCACCACCGCACCCGAAGGCCTAGTGCTCGGCCACGAAATCACCGGCGAGGTCGTGGAAGTCGGCCGCGACGTCGAATTCCTCAAGGTCGGCGACGTGGTGTCGGTGCCGTTCAACATCTCCTGCGGCCGTTGCCGCAACTGCAAGGTCGGCCAGACCGGCATCTGCCTGAACGTGAACCCCGATCGCCCGGGCTCCGCCTACGGCTATGTGGACATGGGTGGCTGGGTCGGCGGGCAGGCCGAATACGTCCTGGTTCCTTACGCCGACTGGAACGCCCTGAAGTTCCCCGACCGCGACCAGGCCATGGAGAAGATCCTGGATCTGACCATGCTCTCGGACATCTTCCCTACCGGTTACCACGGCGCCATCGGCGCTGGGGTGACCGTGGGTTCCACGGTCTACGTGGCAGGTGCAGGACCAGTGGGTCTGGCAGCGGCAACCTCCGCCCAGCTGCTCGGTGCCGCCACCGTCATCGTCGGTGACCTCAACGCAGATCGCCTTGCCCAGGCCCGCAGCTTCGGCTGTGAAACCGTTGACGTGTCGCAGGGAGATCCAGGGGAGCAAATCGCCCAGATCCTCGGTGTTCCTGAAGTGGATTGCGGCATTGACGCCGTCGGCTTCGAAGCCCGCGGCCACGGACACGATGCCGGCAAGGAGCAGCCAGCCACCGTGCTGAACTCGCTGATGGAAATCACCCGCGCCGGCGGCAGCTTGGGCATCCCGGGCCTGTACGTCACCGGGGATCCGGGAGCCACCGACGAAGCGGCCAAGGTCGGTTCGCTGTCCATGCGCTTTGGCCTGGGCTTCGCTAAGTCCCACACCTTTGTCACCGGCCAGTGCCCAGTGATGAAGTACCACCGTGGGCTGATGCAGGCAATCCTCTCCGATAAGGTCTCGATTGCCAAGAACGTCAATGCCACGGCCATCGCATTGAAGGATGCACCGCAGGGCTATGCAGCCTTCGATGAAGGTGCAGCCCAGAAGTTCGTCCTGGATCCACACTCTCTGATCGGCGCCTAAGTACGCGCCCACTAAGCCTGCAGCAGGTTGCAGGGCTAAGGCACTGACGCTGTAGCCCTGCAACATCTGCGGCATGCCCGCCAACGGAGCCGGTCGCCTGCCATTTCTAGCCCGGGCTAGGGCTCCAGCGCCCTCCCGACTCCCTACATCACGAAGCAATTTGTGATCGAGCCACGGGCAGCACGCCGAGGACCACACCCAGCCGGCGTCCTGCCTCTTCCCCCTCACTGAAGGAAATGCTATGAAAAGCACCGAGCAACCCGTCAAAGATCTCGTCAGCGAGCTGCATTCGGCCCGAAGACGAAGGCCCCGACGGTACTTGAACAGCGGTACCGACTATTGGGTGTTCGGCATCGCTGGAATTCTGACCTTAGCTTTCATCGTGTGGGGTTTTGCTTCCCCAGAAGGTCTGGGCAGTGTTGCGTCCACCGCCCTTGACTGGGTCATCACCAATACCGGCTGGGTCTTCGTGATCGCAGCTACCGTCTTCACGATCTTTGTCCTGGTGGTGGCCGCCCGGAACTTCGGACGCATCCCGCTGGGCAAGGACGACGAAAAGCCGCAGTTCAGCACGGTCTCATGGATCTCCATGATGTTTGCTACCGGCATGGGCATCGGGCTGGTGTTCTACGGGGTGGGCGAACCGCTGTACTTCTACATGGTGCCGCCTCCAGAAACCGTGGGCGGACAGACCTCGGCCGCCGTGGGAACCGCCATGGGCACCACGCTCTTCCACTGGACCCTGTTCCCCTGGGCCATGTACGCCATTGTCGGTTTGGGCATGGCCTACGGAAGCTTCCGGTTGGGCCGCCCACAGCTGTTCTCCTCGATGTTCTCCTCCATTTTTGGTGAGCGCGCCGTCAACGGCTGGGGCGGGAAGACCATCAACATCCTGGCCATTTTGGCCACGCTCTTCGGCTCAGCCTGTTCCCTGGGCTTGGGTGCACTGCAGATTGGCGGCGGCATCCAGTCCGCCGGCATCATGGCTTCGGTGGGTTCCGGGGTGCTGGTGCTGATTATCGCCATTCTGACTGCCTTGTTTGTTGCTTCCGCGGTCTCTGGTATTGAACGTGGCATCCAGTGGCTGTCCAATATCAACATGGTCTTGGCTGTGGCGCTGGCTTTGGTGGTCTTTATCGGTGGACCAACGCTGTTTATCTTGAACGTCATCCCTAATGCTGTGGGTTCTTTCATTGCTGATCTTCCGCAGATGGCATCGCGCACCGCATCGTCCGGTGACGGGTCCATGGCTAGTTGGCTGTCCTCGTGGACCATCTTCTACTGGGCGTGGTGGGTTTCATGGACCCCATTTGTGGGCCTGTTTATCGCACGCATTTCCCGTGGACGCACCATCCGCCAGTTTGTCACCGGCGTGCTGCTGGTTCCCTCGGCGGTCACCCTGTTGTGGTTCGCAATCTTCGGTGGCGGTGCCATCGGGATCCAGGAACGCGCCGAACGCGGCGGGAATATGGGTGAAGCGCTGACCAAAATGGTGGACGGCGCACCGGATATCAACTTCGATTCCATCCTCTTCAGCCTGTTGGACAGCCTGAATTTGCCAGGCTGGATCGCCACCGGCCTGATGGTGCTCACCGTCGTGCTGATTGCGATCTTCTTTGTCACCGGCGCCGATTCGGCCTCCATCGTGATGGGTGCCCTCAGCGAACGCGGTGCTGAGGAGCCCACCAAGAAGTCGGTGATCTTCTGGGGCGTCTCGGTCGGAGCGGTGGCTGCGGTGATGCTGCTGGCCGGTGGTGATCATCCCGCGGCGGCGCTCAATGGCCTCAAGAACATCACCATTGTCTCGGCCTTGCCATTTGTCCTGGTGATGTTGCTGCTCTGCGTAGCTATTTGGAAGGACTTGAGCCGTGACCCGCTGGTCCTGCGCGAAAAGGTCGCCCAAGAGGTTTTGGAACAGGCCGTGGATGAAGGCATCGACCGGCATGCCGGCGAGCATTTCAGCCTGATGACGTCCGAGCAGCCGATTGTCCAGGTAGCAGGCAAGGAGCCGGTGATCCTGCCAGCTGATCCCGCCCCGCAGGCGGCCAGCGAAGAGCTAGACCTTGACCCGGAGAATGATCGAGACACCGATCTGGAACCGGAAGGTGCTGGCAAGTAAGAGAAACTGCTAGCAGCGCCTCTTGGCCTTCGGGCTAAGGGGCGCTGCGCAGTGTCTGCTCGAAGTGGGTGACGTGCTTGGTGACCAGCGTGGCCGCCAGATCTGCATCGCCATCCAACACCGCGCGCAACATGTCCGAGTGCTCCTTGATGTGCTCGGCAATCGGCGGCATTTGGTCAATAACCAGGCACCAGATGCGTGTCACCAAATTGTCCAAACGCACCAGGGTTTCTTCCAAATGCTTATTGCCGGCGGCCTTGTAGATCAGGCGGTGCATCTGGATGTCCAATAGCAGTAGCGAGCGCTGATCCAGCGTTGGATCCAACGAATCGATACGCTCCAGGTAGCTGGTGAGCTGGGCCCTAATCTCAGGGTCCTTATTGGCTGCGGCGTTGCGGGCGGCCAGAGGTTCAAGGACTTGGCGCATTTCGGAGATGTAGTTCAGTTCGTGGAAATCCACGGCCGTTGCGAAGGTGCCACGACGCGGATAGGAAACCACCAGGTGGTCTGTTTCCAGGCGCTTGAGTGCTTCACGCATCGGGGTGCGCCCGACACCGAGTTCTTCAGCCAGTTGTGGTTCGTGAATCGGGTGCGTCGGAGCGATTTCAAGCAGCATCAAGCGGTCACGCAGTGCCGCGTAGGCGCGGTCTGCCATGGAGCCTTGTTCGGTTATGGTGCTTGAAAATTCCGTGGGCATTGAAATTTCGCTCTCGTCGCTGTTCAAATTTCACTTGCAATAGTCACAGGGTATCGTCTGAGGTGGCATTCAGTGATTTTGCCCCGCGAATTCGGCATATTGTGGTGAATATTTGCGCCGAAATGCACGGTGTCCAAAGAACTTAAAAATCTACGAAGAAATCTTGTTGACGCTGTGCGGGCTCACACATAGTATTGTGATCAGCTATTGATATATCAGGCTCTTGATCAGGATTCCTGGCCCCATCAAATCCAGGAATCGCAAGAGCGGTCAGGGCAGCGACCCATGGTGAAGCGAAGGCTCACTCAAGAACGGTTCGCAGTCCAATGACCACAACACGCCACCATATTTGTTCTCACTGACCACCACGAGCCATGGCGAAGCTAACGCTAACTCGGCGAACGCAAGGAGCGGCACGATGACCGAACCGACCAATAAATACGTCCTGACCTTCACCTGTGCCGAACGCCCAGGCATCGTGCATGCGGTCACCGGTTTGCTGCTGAAGCATCACGGGGACATCCGGGAACTCAAGCAGCATGACGATCAGCGTTCACGCACCTATTTCCTGCGCATTGAATTCGAGATTTCCGCCAGCGAAGACAATGTGCCAGTGATTGCCGATCTCGAATCCAATCTCAAGGACCTGGCCGAAGCACACGAAGCCAGCTGGGGCCTTCGTCCGGCTGGACAGAAGAAGCGCGTGCTGATTATGGTCTCGAAGTTTGGCCACTGCCTGCACGACCTTCTGTTCCGTTCCCGTATCGGCGAACTTCCGGTGGAAATCGCTGCCGTGGTTTCCAACCACCCGGATCACCGCCAGCAGGTTGAGTGGAACGGCATTCCCTTCTTCCATGTACCGGTCACCGCTGCGACCAAGCCTGAAGCCGAAGACAAGCTGATGGAATTGGTGGATCGTTTCGACGTGGATCTGGTGGTGCTGGCCCGCTACATGCAGATCCTCTCCGATGACCTCACCCGCAAGCTCAGCGGACGAGCCATCAACATTCACCACTCGTTCCTGCCGTCCTTCAAGGGGGCGAAGCCTTACCACCAAGCGTTCGAGCGCGGCGTGAAGACCGTTGGCGCGACCGCGCACTACGTGAACAGCGAGCTGGATGAAGGGCCAATCATCACCCAGCGTGTGCAGGAAGTTGACCACAGCTACGAACCAGAGCACCTGGTGGCAGCTGGTCGTGATACCGAATGCAAGGCCCTGTCCGATGCGGTGCGCTGGCACTGTGAAGATCGCGTCTTCCTGGACGGTTCGCGCACGGTAGTGCTGCGCTAGCTCAATCTAAAACACCGAAAGCCAGTCACGGATTATTTCTTCCGTGACTGGCTTTCGTCGTTCAACAATGTTCTGTTTTCCCTTGCGGGGCTAATTTTCTTCGGCAAGGATGGGTATCAGCACCTAGTGCGATCGGCATCACAGTCATTTAGTGATCGCCCCAGCATCACCCGTCCCTGTCGAGGAAGAACGAAGGAAGAACCATGCCAGCTAGTTCGTCACTGTTCCCCACCCAAGCGATGAAGAAAGGTGCTTGCATTCTTGCCGGCTCCGCTTTGATGCTCGGCCTCGGTCTCGCACCGGCGCAAGCTGTCGGCGAAGGCCCCAACAGTGGAAACGGAACGACCAACACCTCGATCTTGCATACCTACGATTCGATGGTGGCCGAGTTGAAGACCCAGGACGCCAAGCAGTCAGCCCTGGATCTTGAAGTCATCGGCCAATCGGTCAAAGGCCGCGACCTCTACTTGGCCAAGTACATTTCGGACCCAAGTAACCCGACCATCCTCTTTCTGACCCAACAGCATGGCAACGAACAGCTGACCACCGAGGGAACCCTTGAAGTTATCAAGCACCTCGGAACAGGCCGGATGAAAGACGTGCTGAAGAACGTCAACATCCTTGTGGTGCCAATGCTCAACCCCGACGGGGCCATGGGCGACGTGAATTTCTCACTGGACGACTACCTCGCCTCCGGAGACCGCCACCTCACCCGCTATAACGCCAACAACGTGGACATCAACCGGGATCATGTGGCCAAGACCCAGCCGGAAATCCAGGCTCTCCACAACAATGTGCTCTCAGCTTTCAACATCGATTACATGATTGACCTGCACCATCAGGGCACTCGTTCAGCCATCAACGGCGAGCTGGTCTCGGGCTCCATTCTGTATCCGACAACTGCCGACGTGTCGGAAGAAGTGCGCGAAGGGTCCAAACGCCTTGGCTCCATCGTCTATCAGAACGTGGATTCCACCGGGTGGGGCCACCTGGGAAAGTATGTTGGCGGCACTGCTAACACAATCGCCCGCAACGGGATCGCCGCCGAGTACGGCATCTCCACCCTGCTCTTTGAAATGCGTGGGATGAGCGACCATTACAGGGAAGACTACGTTTTGGGTCAGAAATCCAATGGGTATCTGCGCCAGCAGACCATCTTGACTTTGGAGTCCACCATTAAGGCCGTAGCCGACGGATCGGTGGACACGGCGGACACCTCCTTCTGGGATACCTTGCCGGAACAGTCGACATTGCCGGGCGAAGAAGAAGCTGACGAATAGCAAGTGACGTTGAAGGCGGGCCTGGAACGGTCCGCCTTCAGCTGTGACTTGTACGGGGCACCGTGCAGGAAGCGAGATCTACTTGGGTAAAAGAGGAAAATCATGTTCATCCGTAATGCCCGCCCCTGGGGTGGGGAACCCAGCGACATCCTGCTCGAAGGCGACAAGATTGCCTCAATCGTGGCGCATGATCCGCGGCAGGCAGCCCAAGCAGCCGAGGTTGATGGACGCGGGCGCATCCTGATTCCGTCCTTTTCAGACGTGCATGTACATCTGGATTCAACGCGCATCGGATTGCCCTTCCGCGAGCATACCGGCCGCCCCGGGGTGTGGGGCATGATGAGCAACGACCGGGAGAACTGGCGAGAGGCCGAAATTTCCCTGCCGGAGCGCGTGGCCGGAACCCTGGAACGGATGATCGCCCGTGGCACCACGCGGGTGCGTTCCTTCGCCCAAGTGGACGTGGACTGCAAGCTAGAGAAGTACGAGGCCGTGGCGGCAGCAAAGGTGAAGTTCGCCAACGAGGCCGACGTGCAGATCATCATCTTCCCGCAGGCCGGGATCCTGCAAGAACCGGGGACCGAAAACTACCTTGAAGACGCGCTGCGGGCCGGGGCAGATGTCATGGGCGGCATCGACCCCTGTGCACTGGATCGGGACCCTGTCCGCCACCTTGATGTGGTCTTTGGGCTGGCCGAAAAATACCAGGTCGATATCGATGTGCACCTGCACGAGCCCGGAGCGCTCGCCGTCTTCTCGGCCGAGCTGATTGCCGAACGGACGCGCGCACTGGGCATGGAAGGCAAGGTGAATATTTCCCACGCCTACGAGCTGGGCGGCGTAAATTCCGCCACCAACCGCCGGCTCATCGAGACCTTCGCCGAGCTGGATATCTCGCTGACCTCCGTCGCGCCGAGCACTTCCAACCACCTGCCACTGGTGGATCTGGTGGATGCCGGGGTGCGCTTCGGCTTGGGAGAGGACGGGCAGCGCGACTACTGGAGCCCCTACGGAAATTGCGATCTGCTGGATCGGACCTGGCAGCTGGCCTTCGTCAACGGATATCGCCAAGATGAGCTCATCGGCCATGCGCTCGCCGTGGCCACCATGGGCGGGGCCTCGATTATGGACCGCTCGGTGCCCCGCTTGGCCTCGGCATCAGACCGACCCGGACTGGATGTCGGCGACCGGGCGGATCTGGTGCTGGTGGATGGCGAAACTATTGCTTCAGCGGTGATGGACCGTGGCACCGATCGCACCGTCATCCACGACGGAACCGTGGTGGCAGAGGGCCTGAAGGTGCTCTCCGTGAAGCAGGGATATTAGCCGAAGCCCTGGACAGCCCAGGTGGCCGTTCGGCCCCGGACCGGATAGAGATTTGCAGTGGTTTCCGTTGGGATTAGCTGCCGAAGCTCTGCGCCAGCAGACGATAAGCATCCAGTCGATCCGCCGGGTCGCACACCAGGGTATTGAGCATCAGCTCATCGGCTCCATGGGCTTGGGCCAGGGCCAGCAGCTGGTCGCGGACCGCGTCGGGGGTGCCCACGATCAGCGCCTCGCGGCGTTCGGCGGCGCGGGCGCGTTCCTGGTCGCTCCAGCGGTAGCTGGCCGCGGTGCTAAGCGACGGGATCGGGCCGTCATTGCCGAAGTCCTTGCGCACGCGCCAGAGCAGCAGCGCATCGGCCAGGGCCTGTGCCTTGTCCTCGGTGTCCGCGGTGGCGAAGCGAACGGCCAGCACGGTGTGCGCGCGGTGCCCGGCATTCGCCGCCGCCTCGCGGTAGGCGCGGGTGGCTGACTCTGCGCCGGACGGGCGCAGGAAGTGCCCGTGCACGTAGCCGGCGCCGAGCATCCCGGGCAGGGGCGCGGTGGATCCGCCGGCGCCTAATACCCAGAGGCGGCCTGCCGGTTCGCAGTCCGAAGGCTGATGGTCTGCATCCAAGTCATGGACCAGTCCGGCGATCTTCTGCGCATAGTGCGGGTCGGACAGCGCGGCGCGGCCTACCCCGATATCCACCCGGTCCGGGTGCACGGCTGCCAGCAGGCCCATGGCTTCGGCGACTTTTTGCCCCTGGTAGTAGGGCAAGAGGATCGCACCGGTGCCGATGCGGATGCTCTTGGTGCGTTCCAGCGCCAGCGCGGTCATCATTTCCGGGGCGGCACTGGCAAAGGATTTCGAGTGGTGGTGCTCGGCAAACCAGATGCGGTGATAGCCCAAGTTCTCAGCCTCTTGGGCTAGTTGCAGGCCGCTGGACAGCGCTTCGGGGACGGTGGGGGCGTGCTCGGTGAGCGGGACCTGGTCAAGAATGGAAAGCCTCATGCGCAACTGCCTGCTGCCGGGGTATGAAGGGTCAGGCGCAACGGCATGGTCTTATCCTCTCGACGGTGGGCGATCCGTGGGTGAATTTACCCGGTTGCCTCGTGCACGCTTCCATCCAGAAAGTTATGAGACCGCCGGTAGCGGCCGGGGAGCGACTCAGGCGCCGGGGCCCAAGTTCCCGAGCATCACTTCCAGATGGCGATGCACGGAGGACAGATCCATACCGTTGTTCACCATTTGACCGGAGGCATGGATTACAGAAGTCACCAGTTCGCAGATGGCCTGCGGGTCATCGACTCCCAGGTCTTCCAATGCGTGCAGCAATGGCAAGCGGGCAGCCTCATGCATGTCCTCGGCCTGCTCATCCACGACTTCCTCCGGGGTGATGCTAGCCAATGCAGTTCCAACTGCATGCCCGCCCTCGGCTACCTGATCCACGCAGGCAACGGCGTAGGCCAGCACCGCGTCGCGAGGAGTCGCTGCTTGGTGTACCGCGTCGTTGACGCGGGCGATCCAGCGCGGGTAGACCTCGCGAGCGGCGGCCTGCAGCAGGTCGACGGGTGACTTGTAGTACTGGTAGATCGAGGTGCGAGAGATTCCCGCGCGGGCTGCGACCTGGGCCAAGGTCGGGGCGGCCCCGAGTTCGCCGAGCAAGTCGAAGGTGGCGTCCATGATCGCCTGCAGCTGCTTCGCCCGATGCTCAGCGACGCTCGCCGCGTTGATCCGTGGCATGTCTTTTCCTGCTTTCTAGCGAAAATGCGCAACCCCATGCGTTGCCGCGTAGGCCGATGGCGGCGGGTTCCTGTTCAGGACCCGCCGCCACTTGGCCGTTGCCGGCGCTCTAAAGCCCAATTCTACTGGGCGGACAGCTTGCCATCATTCATTTCATAGACCGAATCGCACAGCGCAAGCATTTCTCGATCGTGGGTGACCATGACGGTGGCGATACCCATTTCGCGCGAGCGGGCCGCCAGCAAAGAGACGACTTCCAGGCTGCGCGTCGAATCCAGGGCGGCAGTGGGCTCATCGAGGAGCATCACTGCCGGGCGGGAAACCATGGCGCGGGCGATGCCTACGCGCTGGCGCTCGCCTCCGGAGAGCTGTCCGGGACGGTGCTTGGCCCGGTGCTCCATGCCGACCGCTTCCAGCAGTGGCATTGGATCGAAGTTGCGCGGACCCTTGGCGAGGCGGTTGACCATGCGCAGCTGGTCGGCGGCGTTCAGCGAGGGGATCAGGTTTCCGGATTGGAACACGAAACCGACTTCCTTGAGCCGGTAGCTAGACCGCTGGCGCGCGGTGGCGGTGGTCAATTCGCGGCCGCGCAGCTTCACCGAACCGGAATCCGGCAAGGACAGTGCTCCGGCCACAGCCAGCAACGAGGACTTGCCGGAGCCCGAGGGGCCGACCACTGCAGCAAATTCGCCAGATGCGACCTGCAGATTGACGTGGTCCAGGACGCGGACCCGCTGCTCTCCGCCGCCCAGTTCCAGGCTGACGTCACGCAGCGACAGCCCGGTGGACCGCCCTGCTGTCGGGTCGACAGTGGAAGTAGTTAGCTGGCTCATCGGTTGCCTCCCAAGGCGCTAAGCGGATCGATGCGGGCGATGCGGACAATTGAGATCGCTGCGCCGGCCAAGCCGAGGATGACAGTCAGCGCGGCAGCGGTAATGATCGGGGTGCTTTCCAGGTCGAATGGCATGCCGGCAGGCATGGCCGAACCCAGGCCAACGCCAGCGGCGATGCCAAGCACGGTGAACGCAAGCAACAGGATCGCAGCTTGGCTGATTCCATCGCGCAGCAGGTAACGCACCGGGGCGCCAATGGCGCGTAGCACTGCGATTTCCTGTTTTCGCTGGATGGTCCAGACTGAGAAGAAAGCTCCGACCACCAAGGCGCAGATGGCGTAGAGGAAGACCTTGATCATTTCCAGCGTCATGGTTTCGGCTTGGTAGCCTGGCGAAGCATTGAAAGATTCTTTCAGCGGCATACTGGTGGTCTTGGCGATGGCATCGCCCGCGGTGAGGTCCATTTCCGAGCCGGTGGCGGCTTGGAGCGCAATCACGGAGCTGTAGTCGAAGCCCAGGTTCTTGGTGTCGGCATCGGTTGGCACCCCGGCTGGCGATTTTCCGGCGGCGATCATTTGCCATGTTGCCAGTGGCAGGTAAGCCACGTTCACGTGGCCGAAGGTGGCCTGGCCTTCGGTGAAGCCAATGACTTCCAACTCCGTGTCGATGCGGTCCAAGGTTAACGTCGTACCGATCTTAACACCCTCTTCACGCAGGGTTTCGGAGACAACAAGGCCATTGACCGCGCCGAGTTTCCGGCCTTCGGATATTGCTGGCGCGATGAAGGACTTTGGCTCAACGCCGAAGAAGGTGACATCAACTTGCGTACCGTCATTGGTGACGGCATTCATCATCGAAGTGCCCATCGGGGCCGCGGCTTCCACTCCGGGCTGTTCCTTCCAGGCATTCAACTGCTTGCCATCAACCATAGAGCGAGAGAAGGCATTGTCTGTTTTGGTGTCCTGGTCGAATGCAAAAGCGGTGGCAGGCATCGACTTCAGTCCGGAGACGCCGTCGTTGACCAACCCTGAGGACAGGCCGGAAAGAATGACCGTCAGCACGGCGATGAGCGCGATGACCGCGCCCATGAGGCTGAATCGCCCCTTGGCAAAAGCCAGCTCCCTTAGTGCGAGAAACATGAGTATTTGACCTTCAAAAGTGGTGAACATTTTTACCGACATGTTGTCGGAATGATACCAACAGTATGTCAGAAAGAATGTTCCACAGTGAAACAATTTTCATGAAATGTGAGGCACGGCATTGATGTTTAGTTTCTCCATCGGCCCGGCGGTAATTAGCCGGAACTAGCCTTGCCTCGTCAATGCGCACCGGGAAGGTGATGGTCCAAAAACCTTAGTCGCCGGAAGTCATCACGCGCATTGGAACAGGCACGATGAAAAGCGCCCTAAGAAATGGCAACTTCCGAGTTAAACCACCACGCACTACGGGCGCAGCCAGGGGAGGGATGATTTCCTTCCGGGACGATCGACTTTGCCGGGTGAACATGAAACCGGCGAGTAGATCCCGGAACTTAATGCAGACCGGTTTGGACTGGCCCGCCATTAGCCTAGAGCCACTGAGGCTCGTGCGTCGTCCAGAAATGATTCGAAAATCTGGAAAGTTTGCATCATCAGACCCCGCTATAGGCCAGCGCCAATGACTACATCGCGAAAACCATGCTTCGTCAAAGGAACTGACCCGGGAGCAGGCCCGCAACACTTAGGTTGATGGCTGGGACCTTTGAAGGCGGCTTCAGCGTCCGCAACGAGTTGCCCGGATTGCTTGTTTTCACCGTCCGAGGGACTGACCTGCGTGCCCAACTGTGAAGGCAGCAAGTTACTCAACGCCGGGGCGTTCACCACCTGGCTCAGAAGTACCTTCGGTGCGGCAGGTATTCCTGTCGAATCGATGCAAAGCGCCATGGCTAAAGAGATATTGCCAAGGCTAGCTCGCCCCGCTGATTCTCAAGGAACTCCACCCATGGTTGGAGATGCGTGTCTGAATCTCGTCCTTGATCAGGAGGACACAAGCGTGGGTGCAGCCCTAGTCTTGAAAGTGGATCAAACCGCACGACTTTTCTTGAAGGACTTTCATGAGCCGTTTTTCAACTTCCGCACTCTCCCGTAACGTTGCCCGGATTTCGGCGAGTACCGCCATGCTGACACTCGGAGTCGGTCTGGCTGGCTGTGGAGCCGTAGAATCCTTCGACAAGGCGACCTCAGATGCCTGGGCAGTGACCTACGAAGTAACCGTTGCTGGAACCTCGAATGACAGCTTGCACGATGTGACCTACCTTGAAGCTGAAAAGCGTGGTGAGGACTCCGCGCCAGTAACCGAAGACTCTGTGGCGACGACAGCGGATGCCGAAAAGAAGACAAACAAAACGTGGTCGGTGGAAAGCATGGTGACCGCGCAAAAGGACGCCTCGATCGCCGCGACGCCCGATAAAGACGGTACCGCAACCTGTCGAATTCTTCTGGACGGAGTCAAGGAAATCGCTGCAGAAACTGGTGCCCCCGGTGAGCGCGTCCAATGTGATGCCACCACACCTGCCTTCAAAAAATAGGGAAATCACTGCACGCCAAGGCGTGCCAGTTGGGAGCTAGCCCTCCATACCGCATTCAGTGAACTCCATGAAATTGGTGAGCTTACTGAGACCTCCTCCACAGCCGAGAAGGAGCTGCCGCGATAGAATGGTCGTTAGTCTTCTTGGGAGAAACGCGCGACGGGAACGGGAAATACAGAAGTGAGCAGTCGAATGGATGTTGGTTCAACAGGCCAAGACCATACTGCTGAAATTCACGCCCGTTCTGGCCACGGCGCTCCGACATTCACCAAGATCCCTTCGTTCCTTCACCGCATTTGGCGACTGAGCCACGCGCGAGTATTCCGCTATCTGCTGGTGATCAGCGTGATCCAACTGGTGAACGGGCTCGGTGTTCTTCCCGCCATCAGGTATCTCTTCGGCTTGGCTTTGGTAGCGAGTCATCTGGAGAACGTCACCGATCGCACGTACACCGTACTGTTGAGCCAACCGATCTCGGTGCTGTTGCTTCTTGCCATTGCTGTCTTGGCTCTGGCCGCAATAAGTCTGCAGTTTGTAGCACTGATTGTCATGATTAATCGGCAACAGTCCGGCCGGCCGCCTAACCTGGCCGAGATGTTCACGGACACGGTGACCAGCCTGGGCAAGCTGCTGCGCTACCCATCTCCGGTGCTGATGATCTACTTCTTCCTCGCCTTGCCGTTAGGTGGCCTGGGGCTGTTTTCCGTCTTGATCCAGGGCGTGGGCATCCCTCCTTTCGTCACCCGCGAGTATCTGAAAGTTCCACTGAGCACAACCATCTACGTGCTGATGATCGGTTCAATACTCTGGGCGAACTTGCGCCTGATCCTGACCCTTCCTTTGATGGTGATTGGCGAGAAGAAACCGCTGGCCGCTCTCGGCGGAAGCCTGCGAGCCACCCACAAGAACTTCTTCAAGTACCTTGTTTTGCTGGGCCTGCCACTTGGTGTTGCGGCTTTGAGTGCCTCAGTGCTGGTAGAAGTGCTGGTTTGGGTCTCGGATCGTGCAACAAACATGGTCACGGACCAAAGCGCGGCAGTTATCGCGAGCTTGTGCATCGGGCTGGGCCACACCCTCGGGTTCATGATCATTGGCGCGGCGACGGTTGTTGCACTCCAGATCGTGGTGGCGCTAAGCCGTGATCGCCTCGGGCTCGCCTCAGTTCTTGAGGTGCGCACCAAACACCAGCGAACCGCGCAAGCGCGTGCCGCACGAGTCTCAGCCGGAACCCTGGCCTTTGGCCTGGCGGTCTCAGCAAGTTTTTATGCGGCTCCAGCATTGGGACAAACCGCTACAGGCGCTGAGGACACCATGATCCTGGCCCATCGTGGATACTCTGCAGGTGGTGTGGAGAACACTCTGGGCGCGTTGGACGCTGCGGCCCAGCACCATGCGGACTACGTTGAAGCCGACTTCCAGCAGACCAAAGACGGCCACTTTGTCGCTAGCCACGACACCAATCTGCTCATGGTTTCAGGAGTCAACAAGAACATCTACGAGATGACGCTGGAAGAAGTGCGGGACGTGACCGTGCGCGAAGGCGGCTTCACCGATCACATTCCCACCATGCAGGAATACTTGGAGCATGCCGATGAACTGGGCATTCCGGTACTGGTTGAGCTCAAGGTCACCGGGCATGAATCCAAGGGGTACCTTGATCGTTTCCTGGAGGATGTTGATGCCACGGGAACCACGGAAAAGAACATCTACCATTCGTTGAGCCCGAGCGCTGTAAACGAAATTAAGCGCCAGCGTCCGGAACTGCGTGTTGGCCTGACAATCGCCATGAGCGTGGGCAAATTGCCGCGCGTGAACTGCGACTTCTATACGTTGGAACAGGCCTCATTCCGTCCCGAGCTTTTGGACCAAGCCCACGAGCAAGACCAAGAAGTTTACGTCTGGACAGTCAACGATGAGTCCACCATTCGTGAGTTGCTGAGCTTACCGGTGGACGGCATCGTCACGGACCGGGTGGAAATGGCGATCAGCGATCGGCAAATGGTGGCCAACAATCCTGCATCGGATTATCGCGTCGGATACTCCCTGGCGTACCTAGATCTCTTCCGCTAACTCGTTGAAGATCGCGCATTCCTAGGCGCAGTGGTCTCAAACGGAGAGTTCTTGCGCGACAGCGCGATGGTCAGCAGCACTCCGAGCAGTGCGAAGCTCACGGTCAGCATCCACGTGGATTTCCACCCGCCGCTGAACGTGGCCAAGGAGGCCAATAACATCGGGCCGGTGAAATTACCGATGTTGAAGATCTGCTGGGCCAGGCCCATGGATGCAGGGCCCGAACCGCCAGCCGGAGCCAAATCGACAATGACTCGCGTCATGGTGGTGGGAATGGCCGCGCCGGAAAGCGAGAATAAGCCCACCCAGAGCATCTGGATCCAGACCAGACGGATCGGGTAATCGAAGACGAAGGTCAGTATCGATGTCAGGGACATTAACGCGAAACCGGCCAGAAGCAGAGCTCGCCCATTAATCCCGCGGTGCAGCAGACCGCCACAGATAATGGCACCGACCGCGTTCAAGCCTCCCACCACGGCTGAAGCCAACCCGCCGACCACCGGAGAAAGGCCGAAATCGTCATAGATTGTGGGCAGGAACCCCACTACGGCCATCCACTGCACCGTATAACAACCAAAAATCAATCCTGAGATCCACACTCGTCCGGAACGAGCGGTGATTCCGATGCGTTGTGCGGCCGCGCGCAACCCGGCTGAACCTGCCGGTGCGTCCGGGGCGAGATACTTCAAAATCAGCGGAATCGGCAGTAACGTAATCACAGCGAGGGTGGCCCACCACAAATGCCACGAGATCTGTTGCAGCACTACTGCGGTGGAAAAGACGCCGAGGAACGTGGCCATCCCCATGTATCCAGCCCACCAGCCTACGGCCATGTTCAGATTCTTCACCGGGGCATGAAGGCGGACTAGCCCCGGACCCATAACGGTGGCCATGATGACGCCAGCACCTTCAATAATGCGTGTGGCCAGCAGCAGGGGAGCGCTGGATGCAAGTGCGCCCAAAGCACTGCCCAGCACCAAGAGCAACAAGCCCAGGATCAGTGTGCGGCGCTGGGAAATAATTTCGGAGAGCAGCGAGACGGCCAAGCCACCGAGCATGCCAGCCACCTGGACCACGCCCAGCAGGATACCGGAGAAGATCAGCGAGAATCCGAGCTCGTTCTGGATGACGGTCAGCGCGGGGGACAGCTTCCAGATATGCAGCCCGGCAACCACGCCGGAAGCGACCGTGATGATCCAGGCCGCGTTGGTTCGCCGCTGTACCTGATCCGTTGTGGCTTGCACTGGCGCCATCGCCTCCTTATATCGGACGCGCTAACGGTTGTTTGACGCACCTGTCCTCTTGGGATTGTGGCACGTGGCAAGCGCAGAACCCATGATTGTGTCATTGAATGGGAATGTGCGCGGTTTCCCGGCTGCGCTGCCACGTCCGTCGGATGCAACTTTAATAATTCCGAGCCAGGGCAAAGTATCTGTGCGGGGGCGGGGCAACTTCAGGATGCTCTTGCCGTTGAGATCGGCGGCGCTGACTGATTGCTTAGCTGTTAGCGTCGCGGGACCAATGCTGCATGAGCCTTTGCTGGGCTTGCTGTTCGCTCAGTCCTGAAATTTCTTGTGCAGACAGATGAAGTTGTTCTATGAGTGCTGCTTCCATCCACTCGGGCAGGACGGACCCGCGTGCGGGTTCTGGTGTGGGTTCAACCGTTTCGTAGAGTCGCCCCATCTGGATGATGACATCTTTGAGCGATTGGATCTTCGGGTCGTCGCCCATGCGTGTCACACGTGCAGTGAGCTCCTTGTGGACCTCGTCATCCGAACGGGCGCCAACGGCCCAGATCTCGGAAATGTCAAGAACTGGGAGGCCGGATGCGTCTTCGGTAATGCGCCAAACGATTCTCCAATCTCGATTGCCAACGACCAGCTTGCGAAACCCGACCAGCGCGCCAAGCAATGGCTCGCCGGCCTCAGGAGATCGTTCGAGTAACAGCATCTTCTTGAACATGGATCGCACGATCTGTGGGTCTCTTTTGTGAAGACGGTACAGATCGGCTACCGCGTCTTCAGTTAACCGGACGATGCACAGGCGGTCTTGAGGCTGATTCATGAATTGTCAGACTGAGCTTCTTCGGCATTCTCCGCTTCAAGTTCGGCGCGGTTTAAATTAAAGAATTCCATTGCCTGGTCGAGAGTCGTGCGGACGCCGCTATCGGTGGCAAAGCGTGCCATCGCCAGTGCAGCATCACGAAGAGTCTCCCGATCGTGGCGTAACTGAGCGATTTCTTCCGCAGAAACGACTTCTGCGACGACCTTTCCATGACGCGACAAAGAGGTATCCTGGCCCTCTTCGGCGGCGGCGACAAGCGCAGAGAGTCCCGCTCGTGAGGCATTAGTGATGCTCATGATAGTCATGTAAAAACTATATAGATTTCTACATAGATTTTCTAGCCCGGATTTATCACTAAGTCGCTAAGCGCCATCGAGGTCCGGTCCCTATAGATTCGAGTAGTCAGCTCCACTTTCGCTCACGGTGATGAGCGGTGAAGACCGTCATTAGCGTGCGTACCGCGATGGCTACGAATGGGGCAGGGATGGCGGTGGTGAGCTTCGGCAAACCAAAAACGATCAGCGGCCCCAGAGTCACCTACGGGTAGACCAACCAGGGGACGTCGAGTAGCTCCGGAACTTGGGACGTGAAGATCAGGATTCCCAGTGCGTTGACGAAGCCGACCATTACCTGGCGCGGGGACCTTAGGGTGTACAGAACGGATTGGCGCTGAAGAGGTGTGATGGATGCTGGCGATACGGCAGGTTGTCGAATCATGAGTTTTCCCTTTGGATGAGGGCGGGACGGCGCTGGCCAGCGGCCAGTACGTAGAATTCTTGGGGGTGCGCTTTATTGCACAAAGGATGGTCGAAAGTTGCCTTGTTGGCGTGGCCATCTAATGCAACCCAACCCTAACGTAAGGGTGGAGTCGAAATTGGAGGAAATGGAGGACTTCATGGATGACTCGATGCATATCGGCGACATGGTTGAAGCAACGGGGCTTTCACATCGCACCATCCGACACTATGACGAGGTGGGATTGCTTCCGGCTAGCACTCGCAACGAAGGTGGGTTCCGAAGCTACACCAACTCCGACTTGCGCCGCATTCTGGTGATTCGCTCGATGAAACCGCTGGGCTTTAGCCTCGAGGAAATGCGCGAATTGCTTGATGCTGTGGACGCGCTCGCCGAAAATCAGAAAGATCAGGCCGCTCGCGCCAAGCTGGATGACTATCTGCGCCAGGCCGTCGTTAAGCGTGACAAGCTCGCGCTGAATCTTGAACGCGCCGATACGTTCATTGCTGATCTGCGAACAAAATAGGTCCTTTGCCAAAAACCGAAAACACAAGGAGGCGGCTGTGGCGATTAACGAGAAACCAAACTTCCGGATCATCGGCATGTCTGAAGATCAGTGGGGCGACATCGCGCGGATCTATGCTTCGGGAATTTCTAGCGGGCTTGCAACCTTTGAAGCTGAGGTTCCGACCTGGGAAAAGTTTTCACGGAGCAAGATTGCTGGGTTGAGTCTCGTGGCCCTCGGGGAAGAGAGGCAAACTATCGGTTGGGCGGCGGTCAGCGCCGTATCTGAACGACCGGCCTACCGCGGTGTCATTGAGCATTCGGTGTATGTCGATCCCCAAAGTTCTGGCCGGGGAATCGGGCACGCGTTGCTGAGTGAATTGATCAGCCGTGCCCGTGACTCTGGCTATTGGACCATTCAGTCATCGATTATCGCCGAGAATGAAGCGAGTCGTTCCCTGCATCTCAAGGTCGGATTCCGCGAGGTCGGGCGACGCGAGCGAATTGCCCAAGGTGCTCGTGGTGAGGTGGCCGGGCGATGGCTGGATACCTACCTCTATGAACTCAGGCTCTAAAAACTGCGGGGATTACCGTTGTGGAGCCACGAGGGTAGAGCTTAGCGATTCCAGGGCGCCTGGTACTACGGAAAAATAGGCCCAGACTCCGCGCTTTTCGCGATGCAGGATTCCGGCATCTACCAAAATTTTCAGGTGATGTGAGACGGTTGGCTGTTTGAGCCCCAAAGGTTCAGGCAGATCGCAAACGCAGGTCTCTGCGTCCTTGTTGGCCGAGACGATCGAGAGAATTCTCAGACGGTTGGGGTCACTCAAGGCCTTGAATCGCGCCGCCAACTTCTCCGCTTCCTCGGCCTGTAATACGTTCTCTCCCCGAGCTGGCACACAGCAGGGGGCATCGAGGGCTTCGGTCCTGGGGCCCGTTGTATTCACTGCGTTAGTGCTCATTAATGCGTGCCTCTTCTTGCTTCGACCAGAGATTGACAAACGTCGATATATGTCATCATACTCAAAATATCGATAATCGTCGATATCCATTTTTGGAGTGATGACTTAGTGACAGCCGCGCCCGCGCCAGACACCGCCCCCGTCGCGCAGAAGCTTTCTTTCCTTGACCGGTATCTAGCACTCTGGATCCTGCTGGCCATGGCGGTGGGCTTGGGCCTGGGTCGGATCGTCCCGCAACTCGGTGAGCTATTAGACCACTTCACCGTTGCCGGAGTTTCGGTGCCCATCGCCATCGGGCTACTGGTGATGATGTATCCCGTCTTGGCCAAGGTTCGCTACAACGAAACCGGCCGCGTGCTGGCCGACAAAAAGCTGATGGTCACTTCATTGGTGATCAACTGGGTGCTGGCTCCGGCCTTCATGTTCGTACTCGCATGGATCTTCCTTGCTGATTTGCCCGAGTACCGCACCGGGCTGATTATTGTTGGCCTGGCCCGCTGCATCGCGATGGTATTCATCTGGAATGACCTGGCCTGTGGTGACCGCGAAGCTGCTGCCGTGCTGGTGGCTATCAACTCGGTCTTCCAGGTCATTGCCTTCGGCGCACTGGGCTGGTTCTACCTGCAGCTGCTGCCGTCCTGGCTGGGGCTGGAAACCACCAGCGCCGAATTCTCCATCGCAGCCATCACCGCGTCGGTTCTGGTGTTCCTCGGCATTCCACTGGTGGCAGGATTCTTGACCCGCACCCTCGGCGAAAAAGCCAAGGGACGCGACTGGTACGAAAATAAGTTCCTTCCCAAAATTGACCCCTGGGCTCTCTACGGACTGCTGTTCACCATCGTGCTGCTCTTCGCTTTGCAGGGAGATAACATCATCTCCAAGCCACTGGACGTGCTGCGCATGGCCATCCCGCTGCTCACCTACTTCGTCGTGGTTTTTGGTGCCGGTATGCTCATCGGCCGAGCGCTGAAACTCGGCTATCCACGCACCACTACGCTGGCCTTCACCGCGGCCGGCAACAACTTCGAGCTGGCCATCGCGGTGGCCATCGCGACCTTTGGGGCCACCAGTGGCCAAGCCCTCGCCGGCGTCGTTGGCCCCCTGATCGAGGTACCAATTTTGGTGGCACTGGTCTACGTGGCCCTGTGGTCACGCAAGTTCTTCCCAACCACCCAACTCGCAACCACTTCAGCCTAAGGAACGAGACAACCATGACAGATCCTCAGAAGCCTTCAGTCCTTTTCGTCTGCATCCACAACGCAGGACGCTCGCAAATGGCCGCTGCCTACCTCTCGCACCTTGCCGAAGGGAAGATCGAGGTCCGCTCGGCAGGCTCCGCGCCGGCTGATTCGGTCAACCCCGCTGCAGTGCAGGCGATGGCCGAAGAAGGCATCGACATGTCGGCAGAGACCCCCAAGATCCTGACCACCGAAGCGGTGATGGAATCCGATGTCGTGATCACCATGGGCTGCGGAGATACCTGCCCGATCTTCCCCGGCAAGCGCTATGAGGACTGGAAGCTGGATGACCCAGCGGGCCAAGGTGTCGAGGCTGTTCGCCCAATTCGCGATGACATCCGCGGGCGGATCGAGACGTTGATTTCCGAACTGCTGCCAGCCAGCTAAATACCTTTCCCCGTCATCAAGCTGAGGAGTTTTCCATGAACCTGACCCATCCAGTGATAGTCATCGGTGCTGGGCCCATTGGCTTGGCCACCGCGGCGCACCTGCGCGAGCGTGGGCAGGAAGTGCTGGTTCTTGAAGCAGGGGAACAAGCCGGTGCGGCCATGGCGCAGTGGGCACATATCAACCTCTTCTCTCCTTGGCGATTCAATATCGATGCCGCGGCGCGACGCCTGTTGGAAACCCCGCGCGAGGGTTATGCAGGGGACTGGGAAGCACCGCGAATCACCAAGTTGCCCACCGGCGGCGAACTGGTGAGCGAGTACCTGGAGCCCTTGGCAGCGCATCCGGAACTTGCACCGCGCATTCGCTATGGCCACCGCGTGCTGAAGGTGAGTCGTGTCTTGGACAATGGCCGCGGCGCCGATAAGGCGCGCACCGCAGGCCGTGATGATTCAGCCTTCCTGGTGCGTGTTGAAACGGTTGATGGCCAGGTAGACTTCATTGGCCGCGCCGTGGTGGATGCCAGTGGAACGTGGAACCAGCCTAGCCCTGTAGGCCGGGGTGGCATCGAAGCGATCGGCGAAGTGGAAGCCCGCGAACGCGGTTTCATCCTGGGCGGTCTTCCTGATCCGCTGGGTGTTGATGAGCAGGAACTGGCTGGAAAGTCCTTGCTGGTGCTCGGTGCCGGGCATTCGGCGGCCAACACGATCATTGCCCTGGGGCGCTTGCAGAAGAAATACCCGGACACGTCCATCGTGTGGGGACTGCGTGGGGATGCCAATCCAATCCGTCTCTATGGCGGGGGAGCTGCCGACCAGTTGCCCGCACGCGGACAGCTGGGAAACAGCCTGCGTCGTCTGGTGGACAACGGCAACGTACAACTACTGGAACACGTGGCGGTGGCATCGATGAAGTCTGCAGAACAACTGTCAGTGTCCTTGGCTGATGGACGCGAACTCGTGGTGGATCGAATCATCGCGGCCACCGGTTTCCGCCCTGACCTGCAGATACTTTCGGAGCTGCGCTTGGACTTGGACGAAAGTGTGGAAGCGCCACGGCAGCTGGGGCCGCTGATTGATCCGGAATTCCATAGCTGCGGCACGGTCAGCGCCCACGGTGAAAAGATTCTGGCTCACCCGGAGAAGAACTTCTACATTGTCGGCATGAAAAGCTACGGCCGTGCGCCAACCTTCTTGATGGCTACCGGCTATGAGCAGGTGCGCTCCATTGCCGCCGCACTCTCCGGGGACGCCCAAGCAGCCGACCGGGTGGAGCTGGATCTGCCGGAAACTGGAGTCTGCTCCACGGATCTCGGTGGGTCCTGCGATGCACCTGCCCCGGAGGAATCTTCGTGCTGCAGCAGTGGGCCGCAGCCGGTGGTCTTAGGGCTGCCGACTGGAACGCTACATGGAAATGCGCAAATGGCTGGCGACAAGTTGAACTAGAGGCCATCGCTTGGCCATGGCATCGCCGCGATCTCAGTCGCTGCGCGCTTCATTGTTCTGCTCACGCTGGCTTCATTGCTCAGTGTCCTGTCAGAGACGGACTTGTTACTGGCATGACCACTATCGACTGTGCTTCAATCAGCCTGAACTGTGTCAATGACTGAAGATTCTGATTCTTGTTCCTGGCGTTTTGCAGAGGGGTCCTTACCTTTGTCGTATCCCTGAAAAAGAATGACGATTCGGTCTTCGTGAAAAGCGCAAAATATACGCAATAAGACGCTTTGGTTCTTATGGCTTTGGGATAAAGGGCCACGGCCGTCTGCATCGTCGGGCTCATGCATCGTGGGCGGCGGGTGGCGAATTCTGATTTCGTAGAAGCCTCTTTTGAGCGGCTTGCCCACTGCGTATTGCAAATATTGATGCCGAGCGGTTTCGCGACCTCTTGAAAGACGGTGTCGACGACCATTTGATCGTAGGCGCCAAGCCGTTCATACCATTTCTTGAAAGGCGACCGGCCGGAAGCATCTTCCCAGTACTCAAGGTTCCAATCCCCATCGTCGTCACTGCACATGCGTTGCCTCCCGGGAATGATGCACGGATTCAGAAAGTCGAGATTTCCGCTAAGAGAAGATTCGCGTCGTTGTTGCTATCTGATGATCTGTTCCGGGCAATCTGTGAATAATCGCAGGGGGCAAACATAAGCCGGCCGGTTCCCGAGGTACTGGGGAACCGGCCGGCTTAGTCATTGCGACGTGCGGGTGAGAACTAGTGCATCAAGTTCGCGAACATCTTCAGGCGCATCGACTTCGCGGTGGCCATGTGCTTTTGGATGAGCTCGCGCGCCTTGGCGGCATCGCGATCGCGAATGCGGTCAACGATGCTCTGGTGCTCGCCCAGTGAATCAACCCAGCGGGTGCCCACGGACAAAGTGGACGAGGGGGCATGGATCTGGTGCGTGGCCAAGCGCTCCAGCAGGTCTTCGAGCACCGGGTTGTGCGCGGCGCGCCACAGGGCCCGGTGGAATTCGATATTGGTCGACAAGCGGGTGGCGTCGTCAGGATCGTTGAGCGCTCGGTCGCGATCAACCAGTCCTTGCAGGCGCGCGAGGTCCACTTCGGTGCGCGCCGAAGCGGCTTCCTGTGCGGCTTGGCCTTCAAGATTGATGCGCAGATCGTAGACCTGCATGATCTGCTCGGGGTCGATTTCCTTGACGAACAGCCCGCGGGCGCGGCGCTCCAACAACCCTTCATGCAGCAAGCGGGTCAGCGCCTCGCGCACCGGAGTGCGGGAAACGCCAAAGCGTTCAGCGAGGGCAACTTCGCGCAACGCATCGCCGGGTTGGAATGCCCCGTGCAGCAAATTGTCTTTGAGCTGTGCGTGGATTGAATCCGAATCAAGCTTGGCCATGATCCCTATTCTCTTCGCTGGCAGGTTAATAAGGGAAATCCCTGTTCCGCCAACTAGGGACGTTGACGGAACAGGGTGGTGCTGTTTTTAAGCTAGGTTACCGGCACGGCGGCCGAAGACCACACCGGCGGCCAGACCCGAACCGCCGGGGTAGTTGGCGGAGAACAAGCCGCCGAGCATCTCCCCGCAGGCGTACAGGCCTTCGATGATTTCGCCGTCCTCATTGAGCACCTGGCCATCGGTGGTCCCCTTCAGGCCACCGAAGGTGAAAGTGATGCCGCAGGTGACCGGGTAGGCGTAGAACGGGCCGTTGTCCAGTGGGTTGGCCCAATTGCTCTTTGGTGGGGTGACCTTGGCGGCGCGGCCATCCAGCACATTCGGGTCGTACTCAATGGTGGTGTCGATGGAGGAGTTGAACTCTGAAACGGTCTTGGACAGGGCCGCGGCGTCCACGCCGATTTTCTCTGCTAGTTCTTCCACGGTGTCCGCGATGACCTCGGAGATGCCCGGCATTTCGTACTCTTCGGCGCGTAGCATCGGGCGTAGCGAGGAATCGAAGATCTGGTAGGCCACGGAATCGGGCTGCTGCAGGATGACCTTGCCGTACTTGGCGTAGGTCAGGTTGCGGAAGTCGGCACCCTCGTCCAGGAAGCGTTCGCCGCGGTTGTTCACGATGATGCCCAGCGGGTAGGACTGGCGGGTCAGGCGGTTGGTCAGCTCGCGGTTGGATTCGTTGATTTCCGGGTTGGCATCCCACTGCACCGAGTGGCAGGTGCTCCAGTCCCCGCCCTTGGCGGCGCCCAAACGCAATCCGGCGTCCAACATGGAACCGGTGTTGAACGGGGTGCCGCGTAACCGGGCGTTCTGCCAGCCTTCACCGAGGTGCTCACGGCGCAATTCCGGGCTGGACTCGAAACCGCCAGCGCCGAGGATGACCGATTCGGCGCGCAGTTCCTGCTCTTCACCGTTGATGCGAACCTTCACGCCGACCACTTTGCCGTTTTCGGAGATCAGGTCATGGACGTCCTGGTCGAAGCGGATGTCGATGCCCAGCTTCTCGCCCACTGCCAGGTGGTCCTTCATCAACCCTTCGCCGCCGTCCACGTTCCCGACATGCAGACCACCCCAGAACAGGTAGCCGCCCTCTTCGGTCTTGTAGGTCTGGCGCTCGTACATCAGGCGGTACTTCAGGCCCAGGGACTTCAGCCAGCGCAGGCCGGCGGCTGCCTCCTTGACCAGGACCTCGGTCATTTCCTTGTCGTTGCGCCCTTCGGTCACTTTGGCGATGTCGGCGGCGTAGTCTGCCTCCGAGTAGGGAGGAACTTCGGAGACCGGGTGGCGCTCATCGAATTCCACCAGGTCCTGCAGGTCTTCCAGGCCGTTGTGCGCAATACGGGTGGCGCCGGCGGTGTAGTAGCTGTTGCCACCGAACTGGTCCTTGGGCGCCTTCTCCAGCAGGATGACCTTGCGCCCGCGGGTGACGGCGGCATGGGCTGCGGTGAAGGCTGCGTTGCCTCCGCCGACGACGATGACATCTGCGTCATTGACAGGGCTCTGTGGGGCATTGTTTGTCATGGTGTGGCCTTTCGGAAATGAACGTGGGAAACCGTGGATCCGAAATTAGTGTATACACTAATGTGCATTAAAAGCCAGTAGAGTACAGAAAGGTTTTATTCACCCCAGATGTACCGGTGCTCCGGGCGGCCGGCAGAACCATAACGCGGGCGCAATTGAGCCTTGCCAGCTTGAACCAAGAAGTCCAGATAGCGTCGCGCGCTCACCCGCGATATCCCGCAGCGCTCACAGACTTCTTGTGATGACAGCGTCCCATCTCCTTCGCCCAAAGCGGCTCGTAAAGCCTCACCGACCAACGCCATCGTCGGGGCAGTGAACCCCTTGGGCAGGTGTTTGGTAAGTGCTGAAGGGGCGGTGCCGGAAACCAGCTCAATCACCACATCGTTTGACGAAGCGGCGCGTCCACTGGCGGCAGAGAGCAGCAGATCAATCTGCGACTGCTCCAAGGCTTCCATTGCCGCCTCCCCGTCAGGATCAGCCGGCGATTTTTCTGACACCCGCGCGGCGTAGGCGCTCAAGCGTGAGATGAACTCATCCACGGTGAAGGGCTTAACCAGGTAGTCGTCCACTCCGTGGCCCACCGCTTGGCGCACGGCATCACGTTCATTATTGGCGGTAATCATGATGACATCGGTGGCCACCGAGGCTGCGCGCAACTGCGCCAGGACCTGCAGGCCGGTCAGATCCGGCAGGTGGACGTCCAGCAGGATCAGGTCCACCTCACCGGACTGGACAAAGGGCAACACCGACTTACCGCGCTCCAGCACCCCGACCACCTCAAAGTCCTCCATGGACATCAGATAGCGGCGGTGCAATCCCGCAACCGCAAAATCGTCATCAACTACAAGGGTCTTAATCATGGGCGGGGCTGCCTCCAAAGGCGCGGGGATCAGGGACATCAATTTTGTTGGGAGCCGTGTCCATCGTGGGGGCGGTCGGTGGCCAAGCGGCAATCACTTCGGCCCCGCCCAGCGAGCTGGTCTGGAATTTCAAGACACCACCGCGGCGCAGGCGGATGCGGTCCACCAGCGCCAGGCCGATGCCACGACCATGCACGGTGGCGCGCGGTCCCGTCTTGGAACTGTAGCCAAGCTGCACAATCCGGCGTGCCTCATCTTGGGCGATACCTGGGCCAGAATCGCTGACGGCAATCCTCACCCCGGCAGTGCCGGAGTTCAACCGCAACACCACCACGCCGCCATCCCCGGCGGCTTCGATGGCATTCACCAGCAGGTTCGCCGTGACCGTCACAGTATCCTCATCTACCGTGAACCCGGGAGCTGTGGCCGAGGAGGGATGCAACTCCAAATGCACCCCGGCTTCGCGTGCCGAAGCCTGCTTGGCGCTGAAGAGGGCGGATAGCGTGGGGTCGGCTAACAGGCGCTCATGATTCTGCCCCTCGGTTCCCGAGAAACGTTGGATGTGCTCCTTCGCTTCCTCGAACTCTCCAATAGACATCAGCCCGGAGAGCAGATGCAGCCGATTGGTGAACTCGTGGGCTTGGGCGCGCAAGGTGTCAGTCAAGGATTTCTGCCCGCGCAATTCGCGCAGGGTATTTTCCAGTTCCGTCTGATCCTTCAGCGTCAGGATGCGTCCGGTGTGCTTGGGCCCTAGCTGCGCATCGCGCCGGGTTGCAATGAGCACGCGCTCGCCGGAGAGCACATTTTGCATTGCTTCGGCTTCAGGGGAGTCGCTGTTGAGCAGGCGCACCAGTGAATCATCAAGCACCTCCGTGGCCGGGCGCCCCACGGCATCATCGGGTAAATCCAGTAGGCGGCGGGCTTCCTCGTTGAGAAGTGTCAGTCGGCCGGCGGCGTCGATGCCCAGCACTCCATCGCTGACCGAATAGAGTACCGCCTGTTGAGCCTGGCGCAGTGAATCAACTTCGTCTGGGTCCACACGGTAAATCCGGCGAATGGAACGTTCAGCAAAAGCCGCCATCAATGAACCAGCGGCCACCGCCAAGATAATCCATGGCGCAAAGGCCAGAACTATGTCGGCAAGGTTGGCGCGCACCTTGCTCTGCAGGATTCCTACGGAGATCGTGCCAACAATCTGATTCTCGAAATAGACCGGCTGCTTCACGCGCAGGGTTTCTCCCAGCGGGCCTTGTTCGGTGCCACGGAAATTTTCACCCTGACGGATGGGCTCGTGATCCGAGGACACTGGCTTGCCGATTTGTGATGGATCAGGATGGGCAACGCGCACACCTCGCATATCGGCGATGGTTACGTAGTCAACACCTGAGGCTGATTCGGCCAGGTGCGCCAATGGGGCAATGATGCTGGCGGCCCGGGAGGAGTCGTTGGCCAAGGCCTGTCCAATATCGTTTAGATCCGCGGTTTCGGAGGCGACTGTCTGAACTCGGGTGAAGGCCGCGTTTTCCACCCGGGTGACTTCTACGCGCATGACGATCACCGAGACAATGAGCAGGGTGAATAGGACAATCGCCAACTGCAACAGCAACACTCGCCAGCGAAATCGCTGAGAACCCTTTGACCTTTGCATCTCGCCCCATCGCGTTGCCGTTGTTTTTATTTTCTTAATTGCCACATATGACCACAACTGCGCTTTTGGTGTGCCCCAGCTCACTTTGACAGCACACTTGTAAAGGCCACACCACGATCCGGTGAGGCGGATCACTAACAATGAGGTTACGGAAAATGGTGAACAAACGCATCTTGAGCAAGTCCCTTTACGGCGTCGCCGTCGTGGCGGTGGCTGGACTCGCCTTCACCAACGCAGCAGCGTCGGGAGGGGAGTCCTCGGCGAGGAACAAGCTGGTCATCATGGCCCCAGCCGCACCAGGTGGTGGTTGGGACGGCTTTGCCCGCGAAGCCCAACAGGTCCTGAAAGCTGAAGGTTCTGTCAACAACGTCCAGGTGACCAACATCCCCGGCGCTGGTGGAACGATCGGCCTGAGCCAGTTCGTCCAGATGGAAGGCCGGCACGATATGTTGATGGCCACCGGTGGCGTCATGGTTGGCGCCATCGATCTCGCGGACTCGAAGACCACGATGAAAGACATTGAACTCATCGCGCGCATGTCAGATGACTACGCAGTTCTGGTTGTCCCAAGCAAGTCAAAGATCAAAACCCTCGACGACTTTGTCGAAGCCTGGAAGAAGGACCCGGGCGGAACCTCGATCTCTGGTGGTTCTCTTGGTTCCATCGACCACTTGCTCACCGGCAAGGTGGCCCAGGAAGTCGGAATCGATCCAGCAGATACCAACTACATTGCCTACTCCGGCGGCGGTGAGGCCCTGACCTCGATGTTGGCTGGCACCACGGTTGGAGGAATCTCCGGCTACAACGAAGTCGCCGATCAGATTGAGGTAGGCACACTACGTGCCCTCGCCATCTCTTCTGAAGAACGCCTTCCTGGCGTGGATATCCCCACTTTCAGTGAACTGGGTGTCGACGCGATCATGGCCAACTGGCGCGGCTTTGCAGCCGCCCCGGGCATCACCGAAGAAGAGAAACAAGTGTTTGTGGACATGGTCAATGAAGTCCATGAATCCGAGCACTGGAAGGACGCGCTAGAGCGCAACAACTGGACCGACAGCTTCATGGTAGGCAAAGAATTTGAAGACTACGTGGACAGTGAAATTAATGTCACTGCCCAGATCATTAAAGGACTGGGACTATGAGCACTCAGACACCAGATGCTGTGAAAGCTGGCGGCAGCCAGCCCAGCATCTCACCAACACAGGCATCGGAGCCCAATAGGTTTTGGGCCGGACGCAGTGAACTGATTGTGCCGGCGCTGGTGCTGGCCCTCGCAGGCTTTCTCACCTGGCAGACCGCGACCATGCAAGTACTGGGCAGCTCGGTACCTGGACCTCAGTTCTTCCCAACTATCGTGTGCGTACTGCTCTACGCAGTGGTTATTGCCCACACTGTCCAGATTCTGCGTTCACCACGCGGTCTCGATGAATCGACGAGTGAGTCCGATCAGAACGCCGGGCACACAATGTACTCGGACTGGAAGACCGTCGGCATGGTGGTCGGCGGTGTTGCAGGATTCATCTTGCTGCTTCCGGTGGCAGGCTGGATTATCAGCGCGGCGGCCCTGTTCTGGGTAGTGGCTCGTGCTCTTGGCAGCAAGCGCGCCCTGTTTGATGTGAGCATTGCAGTGCTCTTCTCCTCGGTGATCCAGTTGGCCTTCAACGCCGGCCTTGGACTGAATCTTCCCTCGGGATTCTTGGAAGGACTGCTCTAAATGGAACAGATCAATCTGCTGCTTGAAGGCTTCTCCCACGCGCTGACCCCGATGAACCTGCTATGGGTCTTGCTCGGGGCACTGCTGGGCACCGCGGTAGGCGTTCTGCCTGGGCTGGGCTCGGCTATGGCAGTGGCACTGTTGCTGCCGATTACCTTCTCGCTGGATCCCACTGCGGCCTTCATCATGTTCGCCGGAGTTTACTATGGTGGCCTGTTTGGTGATTCGACCTCTGGCATTCTGCTCAATACCCCGGGCAATTCTTCGGCCATTGCTTCCACCTTTGAAGGTCACCGTATGGCGCGCAGCGGGCTAGCGGCCAAGGCTTTGGCCACCGCGGCTGTGGGCGCATTCATTGGTGGCTTGTTGGCCACCACGGTAGTGGTGTTCTTCGCACCGACTCTGGTCAAATTGGCTACGGCTTTTGGCCCAGCTGAGTACTTCGCCCTGGCGGTCTTCGCTTTCCTCGCGATCTCCTCGGTGGTATCCGACTCGATCATCAAGGGCCTAGCGGCGCTGGCTATCGGCCTGGTCTTCGCGCTGGTGGGTGTTGATGGACCTTCGGGAACCATCCGCTACACCCTGGGCCTGCCCCAGCTTTTTGACGGCATCTCCATTGTGGTGATCACCGTGGGCCTGCTGGCCTTGGGTGAAGTCCTGCATATTGCATCGCGAATCCATCGTGACCCGGACGCAGTGAAGATCAAGCCCAGCGGACGCCCGCGTCTGCACCGCCATGACATCAAGAAGGCGTTGCCAGCGTGGTTGCGCGGGACCGCTTTTGGCTTGCCGTTTGGCATCATCCCGGCCGGCGGGTCAGAGGTCCCAACGTTCCTGGCTTACGGCACCGAGAAGCGTCTGGCCAAGCGTCGTGGCGACATCGAGTTTGGCCAGATGGGTTCCATCCGCGGCGTGGCGGCCCCGGAAGCTGCGGCTAACGCTACGGCCGGTACCGCCATGGGTGCACTGCTGGCTCTGGGCCTGCCGACCTCCGCTACTGCGGCCATCATGATCGCTGCCTTCCAGCAGTACGGCATGCAGCCAGGACCGTTGCTCTTCGAGCGCAGTGGCCCGATGGTGTGGACCTTGCTGGCTTCGCTGTTCATCGGCTTGGTGATCCTGCTGATCCTGAATATGCAGTTCGCGGTGTTGTGGGCCAAGCTGCTGCTGGTTCCTCGCCACTACCTGTACGCAGGTATTACCGTGCTCTCGGTCTTGGGTGTCTACGCGATTAGCGCGGCCATCTTGGATCTGTGGATCCTGCTGGGTGTTGGCCTGCTTGGTTTTGTCATGCGCCGCTACGAGATCCCATTGGCTCCCGTGCTGATTGCGGTGATCCTCGGACCGCTGGCGGAAACCGAACTGCGTCGCGCGCTGACCGTTTCAGAAGGAGACATAGGAATCCTGGTCTCCAGTCCGATCACCATTGTGCTGTACTCAATCCTTGTGATCACCGTGGCCTTCACCGCGTGGAAGCATATTCGCAGCCGCAAACAGACTGAAGCCGAGTCTGCCTCAGCCAGCGAATTGACCAGCGTCTAGGATCTGCTGAACATGTTGCCGGCGCTTCTTTCCTCTAAAGGAAGAAGCGCCGGCTTCTTGCTGTCCCTGCGAAGGGAGCATCAGTTATCGGCCACAACGGAGTCAGCCAATCAAGGACTGGTCAGTGCCTTGTTAAAAGTGAATTCTTTCGGGTTTCTGATGCGCATGATCCGCATTGCTTCTCAACCAAGAACACTTGGTGAATCCTTCTTCCGGCGGACAGGCCTGGAAAACTTCCTAGACCGGGTTTTGATGTTCGCCGCAGTGACATGCCGCTGGATTCCGCGTAGACACACAATTTCTTCGCTCAAAGCATGGCGTTTATGCTGAACCGTACGAAAAATCATTGCAGCAACGTGTGCAGATTGAACTTTTCTCTAGTGAGGCACCATGGCAGGAACACAAGATCCCTCCGGCACCCTGACCGGAACAACGGCGGAGCCCAAGCGGCTTCGCTCGCGCCACGTCATGATGATTACCCTCGGCGGAATCATCGGCGCAAGCTTGTTCGTCGGTTCAGGCAACGTCATCCGCTCCGTGGGACCAGCGGCAATTATCTCCTACCTCATCGGTGGCCTGCTGGTATTCCTGGCCATGCGAATGCTCGGTGAGATGGCCGCCGCTCGCCCTACGATCGGTTCCTTCATGGAATATGCCCGAGTAGGGCTGGGCAATTGGGCCGCTTACCTGGTGGGCTGGCTGTACTGGTATTTCTGGGTTGGGGTGCTCGCTTACGAGGCGGTGCTTGGCGGTGAAACCCTGAACACCTGGTTCGCTTTCCTCCCGGCCTGGACCTGGTCACTGGTACTGATCCTGATTTTCATTGGGACCAACGCCATCTCGGTGCGCACCTTCGGCGAGGTCGAATTCTGGTTGGCGAGCATCAAGGTTCTGGCCATTGTGGTCTTCCTCGGTGCTGGTCTGCTCTTCGCCTTGGGTTTGTGGCCTGACACTCAGATGTCGGTCAGTAACCTGTGGGATCACGGAGGCTTTGCCCCGAATGGGTTCGGTGTGGCGCTGACCGGTGTGGCCCTGGTGATCTTCTCCTACTTCGGCACGGAGATCGCCGTGATGGCGGCGGCTGAGTCGGAGGACCCGGCTAAGGGAATCAAGCAGGCGACCAGCACCGTGATCTGGCGTATTCTGCTGTTCTTTGTCGGCGCCGTACTGATCATCACCATGGTGATTCCATGGGATGAGCTGCCTGAACCAGTGAACGTGGCCGCTGCGCCATTCACCAAGGTCTTTGAACTGCTCGGCATGCCTGGAGCTGCGATGATCATGCAGCTGGTCATCTTCACTGCGGTGATTTCCGTGCTCAACTCCGGACTGTATTCGGCTTCGCGCATGTTCGCTGCGTTGGCTGATCAAGGGTTCGCTCCTAAGTTCGTGGCCCGACGCTCCAATAACGGCGTCCCACTGTGGGCACTGGTGGCTTCCACCTCCGGTGCGGTCATCGCGACCATCGTGAACTTCGCGGCTCCCGATTCGGGCGTCTTCGACTTCATCATGAACTCCGCCGGTCTGGTGGCATTGTTCGTCTACGTCTTCATTTCGTTGACGCAGATGCGCTTGCGCCAAAAGATGACCCCCGAAGAAGTTGCGGGCTTGAAGCTGAAGATGTGGCTGCACCCATGGCTGAACATCCTGCTGTTTGTCGCTATTGCGGGCGTGCTGGGTGTCATGCTCAGCACCGAAAGCGGTCGGACTCAGGTGTGGACCAGCTTGCTGGCCACCGTGGTGCTCGTCGCCTTCTGGCCTCTGGTGCGTAAGAACCTGAAGAAGCGCGGGACTCCTGAGGATGCCGCGGCAATCGACGACGATACCGATAGTGAGCGCATCAGCGAGCACTAAGATTCGTTCAATTAATAGCAATCGCCCTCAGCCATTGATTATGGCTGGGGGCGTTTGCTGTTTTGGCACGGAGTTTTGAATGACGCCGCCCTTTGCACGTCCCACGGGCTGGCTGCCATCTCTGGGCTCTTGCAGATGTGAGACGCGAACCGCGATTGGAGTACCTCAACGATCCAGAACTACTTCAATCGCAGTACACAGATCGGTCCGTCTGAACGATTCTCTGAAACCTCAAAAATGACAAAGTAGAGGTAAAGAAATGCTGAGGAAGACAGAGGCATGTTGTATCCAGCCGACAACGCGCACGCTAGGGTTGGCCCATGAGCACAGCAAAGATTTCCCTTGGCGCCATCAACATGACCGCCGATGATCCCAAAGCTCAAGCAACTTTCTGGTCGGCAGTGACCGGCAACGAAATTTCAGGTGGCGGTGACAGCTACTACCTGGCGCCCAACGGGTCGGGAGGATTTGGGATGTTCTTCCAGGGCGCTGCCGCGCCACGTCTTCAATCGCAGGATTCCCATTTGGACCTGACAGTTCCTTGGGGATCGCGGGTGTCAGAAGTGCAACGCGTGATCGAGCTGGGAGCTACATACAAGTGGGATGTGCTTGAAGAATTTGAGCACGTTCGGTGGACTACCCTCGCTGATCCAGAAGGCAACCTATTCTGCATCGCAGAGCATCCGCCAGTTCGCTAGGCTCAGTTTCTCCGGGACGGAGCATGACAGTTATTGTCCCTTCGCGGCGGGCTTAGGTGAGCCCCACATTCGGCGCAGAATCTCCCACGCTTGATCATCCATCAGCGAAGTGGGGGTAACGGATACATGGGGAACGTTGTGTTCCTCGGCTAGTCGAAGTTCATGTTCCAAGGCTTCGGGGCTGATGGCGCCGTCCTGGTCCCAGAGCCCAATTTCGATGCCAAAGCGCGAGGGATACTTTTTAACATAGAAGTCGGCAAGCTGATCGGTAGCGTAATAACCGGTGGAGTCGATGCCCTGGAAATTCCAGATGTTGAGTCGATCAACAATGTCCAGCAACGCCGAATAGTCCTGCCCCGAATCCAGACGTCCGCGCAAATCTCCATTGATAGGGGAGCGCACATCCATGCTCAGGTCCACATCGGTGTCAGCTAACTGGGCGGCCACCTCAGCCATCACCTGTTGGACCGCGTCGCTTCGCCACTCATTGACCACCTGAGAGTCAGTATCGGTCCTACCATCGAGCCTGAGTGGCCAGTTGTCCATGCCACTGAAATGGTGGAAGTCGTGAAGGTCTGCCTCGCTGAAGGTATAGGAGGGGAACATCATCTCGGTGATATTAATGCTGTCCGGCGAATAGCGCCGAACCAGTTCTGCGGTGAGTTCGGCAAGGCGCTCGGTGAGTCCGCAATGTTTCCACGAAGAGATGCTGGCCCAGTTCTTTGAGGAGGTTCCTTCGGCATTAATACCGGCAATCTCCGGGCGGTGCTCCAGCTCGCGGCCCAGGAGTGTATCGATATTCAGCGAGATCGTGCGGTGTTGCCCGGCGTCGCTGCAGCTGAACGCGTTGATCGCTTCTTGCACGTAATCGCGTCCGGTATTCGCAACCTCACTGGATTGGATGCTTTGGTGCTCCTCCCAAGGAAAACCGACCCAATCCAAACGCCCCACGGAAATGGAGACCCCGGTGGCGTTGACGGAGTCCAGCTGCTTGGCGATGTCTGGAATCCGCGTGGGATCCGCGCTGGCGACATCCTCGAAACCGATATTGACCACACGAGTGTTGGTGGCATCGCTTTTCATGGGGGATTTGCTTTCTTTTTCAGGCCGCTGGACCGTGCTCAGGCACTGCTGTTGGGCAGCAGTTACCGGGTGATAAATTCGGGTTTCGGCCGAGGTTCGCCCGTAAGGAGGCACACAAACCAGGCTCAGGAATAACAGCGAAAGCACTATGAGCCTTCGTTGACGATGCGAACCCCGGGGCGTACTCATCCTTCACTGCCCAAGATGGCGCTGAACTCACGGCTGGAAACCACTCCGGTGCGTTGCAGCTTGTTCCACTTCGCGGGTTGTCCGCGGATTTCAAAAACAATCGCGGCCACCATGGTCATGCCCATGGCTGTTGCGTAGATGGGCCACAGAGGGAAGGTCCAGAGATTCAAAAAATCTCGCCAGGCAGTGTTCAGAGTGATGCCGATGACGACAGAAACCACGGTGATTCCAAGCCCGGCCCAGCTAAGCAGCGCAATGATTTTCCACAGCATGGTGGTGTGCTCATCGCTGGTGATGGACATCTGACCGGAGGGCACCAGATAGGCCAAGGCAGCTAGAACAAATAGCTGGGCTACCGGCACAACCACCATGGTCACGAAGTTAAATAGCAAAAACGGCCCAAAGGTTCCCACACGAGGATTACCGTGGAGCCTCCAATGGATTTTGATCGACTGCAACAGTCCGCGGGCCCATCGCACGCGTTGCTTCCACAGCGCTCGCAGGGTGGAGGGCGATTCGGCCAGCACAATGGCACGAGGTTCGAAGGCGACACGATATCCAGTATCGTAAATTCGCCAGGTCAGTTCCAGATCCTCGCCCACGGTGTCGGTGCGGAATCCACCAAGTTCACGCACCAGTTCAGCGCGGAAAGCTCCGATATTTCCGGAGACTACCGGAAGGCAATGCAAGAGGGACAGCGAGCGACGCACCATCCCGGTTCCCATATGGGAAAGCACTGAAAGCATGCGGGTCAGGATTCGGTCTAGATTAACCGGCCGGTCATCTCCGCAGACTGCCCCCACCGATGCATCGCGGAAACCGGTGAGCAGCCACGGAATAGTGACCGGAGAGAAGATGCCGTCGGCATCAACAAACACCAACACATCTCCGGTGGCTTCTTCAATGCCGCGATTCAGCGCGGCGCCCTTGCCAGCATTGGTTTGCGTGATGGCGCGTACCATCGGGTGGGCCTGCGCCAATTCGTGCATGACCGCTGCAGTGTTGTCGGTGGACCCGTCGTCCACGATGATCACTTCCGCAAGCTCACCCTTGGAACGGACAATTGATTCAACGCAGGCGCGCAGCACGACGCCCTCGTTGTAGGCCGGGACGATGACCGATACTCGGTAATTTGGGGTTGTTCCGAAGTATCGGGCCGCCCGGCGCGAACGGCCGCGGGGACGACGCAATTCCTGCTCGGCATGCGGGAATCCTGGAGGGAGCCTAGTGAGTTTTCCATTGCGGGTAAACAACAATCCGCGGCGCACTTCAAACCAGATGGCCAGTGGGATGTAGGCCAACTTGATGGTTCCAAAAATGATGATGAGGGCAATCGCCGCGTTAAAGACGATGACCAGTGCTGAACTCATGCATTGCCCACCTTGCCCGTGGCGGGGGAGCTGGCAAACTGAAGCACTGAATCCACCAACTCCGGTGCTGCCGCGCTATTGGCGCCAAAGCGCGCATTGATCTCAAGAACCACTGGTTGGCCCTCGTCGGTCAGGCGGATATCCAGATCCACCGGTCCCACCAAGTCAAGGCTGATGACCGCGGTCCTCGCCACCTGGGCCACATGAGCGGTCAGGGCATCGAATTCGCAGCGCTGTACAGATACCGCGTTGCCTACCAGGCCTTCACGCAATTCAGTCTTCTCCACGACAACGCACACATCAACTTTCCCGGTCTCGGGATTGCGGAAAAGCATCGGCGCGAATTCGCGCCCCGGGGCAAAATGCTGGATCAGGTCTGCGGACGTGAGTTCCTGCGAGCCATCGGTCAGCTGGGACGCGGCGAGCAGGCGTACGCCACGGCCTCCGCGGGAGACCCGGGGTTTGAGAATGACGTTTTGGCGGGGGCGGAATCGTGTCGCAGATGGGTGGCTATAGAGATCGGCTCGAACGAACTGGGGTACGGGTACATGATCATCGTTGAGGATCAGCATCGTATGGTATTTGTCGTCGGCAATGCGGATGGAGGGTTCTGAAGACAGCAGCAGCGTGGCGCCAGTGGATTCCAGCAACTCGCGATTGGTCTCCGTGGCCAAGATCGGCAGTTCTTCACTGACCGTGGGGATGATCAGCGAAACTGCGTGTTCCTTGATGATTTCTCGAAGGATTCCTACGTAGCTCGCATCACGGGCTGCGGGTACCTGGCGGAAGGCAACAAGATGCTCGACTTCCACCGGGGTCATGTCGACCCCGATGACGTGGTGGCCACGGGCGTGAAGCTGGCGAGCCAAGCTGCTTCCTGCTGGCCCACCAACTCCGGTAATAAGAATGTTCATTAAAAGTCTCCTACTGTCTTTGAAACCAGTCGCATCACTTCAAACCCCTCGGCGCTCTTCTGCTTGACCTGGCTACCGCGGAAGTTGGCGATGGCCTTGGTGCGCGTGCCAGTCATATATGGTTTGGTGCGCTGATCTGAGTGCAGTTTGATTGCCTCGACCTTGACGTCGGTGTACTTCTCTACATCCACAAAGAATTTGGGCGAGAAGTCTTGGCCTACCGATGGGCTTTCGAAGCAGAGAATGGAGGGGAGCTTCCGCCCGGCGCGCATGACTGCACGGTGTACTGCTTCGTGGTCCTGGTGGATGTCGGTGGCGGAATGTGTCAGGACAACATCGGGATTAAACAGGGCAAGTTCCTGTTCGATGGCCGCCACCATCTCATTGGAGCTATCTGCGAGTCGTGTGTCATGGAAGTCCTGGACTGAGTGGGACTGCGCACCGAGATAAGCGGCTCCGCGCTGTGCTTCGCGGATTCGGCGTGGTGCGTTGCCGCCGTTCTCTCCCTGGGACATCACCATGATGCGCACTTCATGTCCAGAATCAACGAGTTTGGCGATGGTCGCGCCGCAGGCCAATTCAACATCGTCGGGGTGTGCGCCAATGGCGAGAAACCGCTTGGGGCTTTCATTTCGTTGCGGGCGACGCTGCAGGAAGATGCCCACCATCGAGAAAATGAAGAGCCAGATGGCGGTGATGATAGCGAAACCTGCCCATAGTTCTGCGTTGCCAGGGACTGAGAGATAGCCGATGACCGAGACAAGCAACACGAGATTTCCTGCCACCCAGATACTCAAGATGAGTCGGTGGTTTGCAAAATCACGTGCTAGCCAACGTCTGCCCCAACGGCTAACTGCTGTTGAGATACCCGCAATTGAAACGAGTATTGCGAAGACACTGATGGTCATTTGCATATTGCTCTCCTTGGTGGACTTCTGAATGCAAATCCGTCAACGAAGGAGCGATAAATCTTAAGCCGGACGTGGAACGCACGTCGGCGGAGATGGAGTGAAGCTGGAACTGCCCCCGCGTTCCAATGCCACTGCGACACCTCAGACTTATCCGTTCTCTGCGAGTGATGGATATATCTTGATAGACATCGTGCTGCTGGAATCGTGACGCGGGGATCTGAAAAATATTCTCAGCACCCCAAAGGTGAGTCGATAAATATGCTAAAAGCATCAGGTCAAATGACCTTTTGTAAGAATTGGAGAATTTTTGATTATCGCCACGCTTGATCATTAGCGTGCAGTAAAGGTCTCCTGGGTCACACTTTTCTCAGGTTGAGGGGGATATTTCTGCATCGTTAGTAGCCGGGTTGCAGTGTGACCTGCAAGGAGTAAGTGGAGCGTTTCCTCACAATTTCTACCATGGAAGTAATTTCTTGAGATGATGACTAAACCGCAGATGTGTGACCGCAGAAACTTGGAAAAGATTTTTAAAGTTTTTTCAAAAAACAGCGTCACGATCGTCGAATTTTGTGGTCTAAAAAATATGTACGCGCGAGACTGCGCGATGCACAACACACAACTTCAGCGCAGAAAATGCGCTGCCGAGTAGCCACTGACGTGGTGTGGAAGAACATGCAGGGAGATGAAATGCGAGCAGGATATGAAGCTGTGGGACTTGGCGGAGATGTTCGTGTCGAATCGTCCTTTCTTGTCGATACACGCCACGTGACATTGTCGGTGGCTCGTGGCAAAAAAGCCAAGGGTGGGACCTCGGCTGTGGATATTGTGCGGGTCGTAAATTTGGGGAATGCTGCAGCTGGCCAAGTACGTGATGGCCAGCTAAATGCCGTAGACGTTTTGGGGGCGTTATGACAATTGACTCGGGAGAGATCTTCGCTGAACTCAGCGATGCACACTTAATCCGGGGGATCCGTGGAGGGGACCGGGAATCCCAAGCGCATCTCTATCGACGCCATAAGCAAGTTGCTTTGGCAGTCGCTTATCGTCATACCGACACTCCGTCTGAGGCAGAAGACATTGTTTCGGAAGCATTCTTGAAGGTTTTCCGAGCCATCGAACGCGGCTCGGGACCCCAGGAATTTTTCCGCGCTTATTTACTGACTGCCGTATCGCGCTGCGCCTTCGCTAGAAATAAGGCGGCATCGAAGCAGGTTGTCGTCGATGATCTCAAAGAGTTTCATTTGGGGGACGCGCACGCCGACGAAGTCATAGAACGGGCCGAGGCATCGTTCATCGTTGAGGCGTTCAAATCCTTGCCTGAGCGGTGGCGCATGGTGCTTTGGTACGCCGAAGTCGAAAGCCTTGCTCCACGTGAGATCGCTCCGATGCTCGGGGTATCACCGAATGCAGTTTCGGCTTTGACCATTCGTGCGAAGGAAGGGCTGCGTCAGGCCTATCTCACAGCGCATATGAAGGCGCAATCGGACCTTCCAAAGGAGTGCGCCGAGGCGCGAAAGCACCTACCTGCCATGATCCGCGGCACCATCAAGAGCAAGGACGAAAAGGCGGTAAAGCAGCACCTGAAGACCTGCGACGCTTGTGCCGCGGTCTTTGCGGAGCTTAACGAAGTTGGGGCCAGCCTGCGAGCCTTTGTCTTGCCGTTGGTGGTTGGCGGCACCACGGCGTTGGGTGTTCCTGCTGCCGGTGGAATTGCCAGTGCAGGAAGCGCTGCCGCAGTTGCTTCGACCGGCGCAGTTACTGCCGGTATCGGGGTGGCCGGTAGTGGCATGTTGGTGTCATCCATAGGTGTCGGTTTGTTGGCGGTGACCGCCATAGCCGCCGCGGTGGGCATCATTCCCCATGCTTTCAAGAGCGGTGGGCCGAAGCCCACACCATCGGCGAGTGCAGGGGAGCATTATCCTTCGCATGCTGTTGAGATTGTTGTTCCTGAAAGTACTGGTTCGGCCCACGAACTTGGACGTTCAACCTTGGCACAGCCAGTACCGACTCTTGATGCTGATCTGTCACCGAGCGCCCCACCTGTGGAGCCTTCGTCCATCGTGGTAGTTCCATTGGAGAGTGCTGATCGGGCACCTGAGCCTAGCGTTGAGGCGATCCCTGAAGTTTCGGTGCCCCCATCCGCTGAGTCTTCGAATGTGCCGACCCCGGAAGAATCTGAAATATCAACAGTTGAGCCTTCGGTCGAGCCTTCTGTCGAGCCGACAGTTGAACCGACAGTAGAGCCGAGTGTTGAACCAACTCCCGAATCCAGTGTTGAGCCGACTGTTGAACCGACTGTCGAACCGACGGTAGAACCGACTCCTGAACCTTCTGTGGAGCCGACTGTTGAGCCATCTGTCGAACCGAGCGTTGAACCGACTGTTGAGCCGAGCGTTGAGCCTTCTGTTGAGCCGAGCGTTGAGCCTTCTGTTGAGCCGAGCGTTGAACCTTCTGTTGAGCCGACTGTCGAACCGACTGTTGAGCCATCGGTCCAACCTTCTGTCGAGCCCACTGTTGAACCTAGCGTTGAGCCAACGGTAGAACCGACTCCTGAACCTACAGTTGAGCCGACCATTGAGGCGCAAGAAGAGTTTGTCGTCTCTATGAGCAGTGACCAACATCCGTATCTGCCGACGTACACCTTCGATATCACTCCACTGGAAGGTGTACAGGAGTTTACAGTCAATGTTGGCGCGAAAAAGTTGGCCTTGGATGCCCTGTATGTGAGGGGGCAGTGCAGTTGGGATCTGACGGGATACAACTCTCTGCAGCTGACTTGTAGCGGACCGGTGGAGCTGTCTGTGACAACGTGGCAAACGAGCAAAAAACGCATGATTAGCTTTGATTTCCCGGACAGTCCGCAGTCAAACACGGCGTTCCGAATGCGCTAATCGAACATGAATGTATTGCCCAGAACCTTCTTGGTTCTGGGCAATACATTTATGAACGTTAAAGGCGTGGTGCCAACTATTTTTGAGCTTCCAATGGCATGTCAGCGAACGCTAAGTCTTTGCTCTTGCGCCGGCCCCCTCGCTGGGCTCCGGCACCTGCAGCAATAACGATGATGATGCCCAAGACCTGGAACCACGTTGGCGTCTGTGACAAAATCAGCAAGCCAATGAGAATACCAAACGCGGGTTCAATGGACAGCAAAGTGCCGAAAGCGGTGTGAGTCATCCGCTTGAGCGCAAGCATCTCCAGCCCAAAGGCAATGACCGGGGTGATCAGAGCAATGCCAGCCGCAGCGGGAAGAGTCCACCAAGCAAAGTCATGATTGATGACCTGAGGCAGGCCAACGGGCAACGTAGCGATAGCAGCGACGGGAATGGTCAGCGACAACCCACTGATTCCAGAGAAGCGATCACCGATGTGCTGGGTCAGGATGTTGTACAAAGCCCAGCAGGTTCCCGCACCCAATGCAAAGAGCACGCCTGCGCCATCGATTTTTCCGTGCCATGGTTCGGTCAGTAGTACCACGCCGATGACGGCTAGGAATGGCCAAATCAGTGCCTTGCGGTTTTTGCTCATGATCCCGGCTACCGTTAGCGGGCCGAGGAACTCGATGGAGACTGCGGTGCCCAGCGGGATGCGGTTAATTGCTTCAAGGAACAATGTAGTCATATAGCCCGTGGCGATGCCCAGGGCTATGAGTGCTGGAATGTCTTGCTTGCGGATAGTGCGAAGGTTGGGGCGCGCGATAATCCACAGAAAAACTACGCCAAAGCACATGCGAAGCCAAGCTGTTCCGCCTGCCCCCACCTGACCGACGACAAAGACCGACGTGGCGTTGGATAGTTGGACTGCCAGCATGGCGGTAATCGCCAAGGTCCATGGTGGTAACCCATGGAGCGAGGACCGTGAATTCACTGGGCGCCCACCGTTCGCGCGGAAACCTGTACTGCGGTACCCAATGACTCCAAGGCTAAGGTCAAAGCTTCACCGGCTTCCTTCAGCTGTTCGTCTGTCATGGGTGCTAAAGCGTCCAAGATAAAGAATGCGGTATTTGTGTTTTCGGACAACGCCGTACGCCGACCCTGACGCCAGTTCCAGCGCCGGCAGGTCACGGCGGTGCTATCTCGCCAGATCACTTCTCTGGGATCAGGATTTTCGATCACCGTTTCTCCTCCAGCGGTCGTGTCAAAGTCCTCGTCGCCGGAAGCACGAGTGAGCCGGGCTGGGCCCTCGTAGAGGTCAAAGTCCTCGCCACCCAACGGGACTTGGTGCAGGACGGAAATGGCGTTGTAAATATCGGTCAATGCATTAACGCGGGGCAGTCCTGAAGCCGCGCGACGGGTGAGCGCTTCGAGGCTATTGCGAGTGCGCTGGGGCTTGGCTCCAAATCCACGGTAGGCCTCACGCCAAGCGCTGATGTGTGGAAGTTGATCCACTGGCGTTTCGGCGGTCAAGGTGGTGGCGTGGGCTTCGGCACGACTCATGAGCTCATCAGCAACTTCGGAGTTGGCTTGAGGTTCAAGTCCTTCGACAACGAGCAGAAGAGCCCGGTAGTCGGGGCGAAGCTCTAAAACGGCGGGGTCAACGGAGCAACTGTAAAGGAACTCGGTGGGGCTCAGGTTATTTGCCATTGGTGTTCTCCAACTTATGGGTGTGGCCTACGCCTGGTTCATAAACGCAGAGGCTGAAGGTAGCTAGTGTCTTGTGGGTGTTTGCATAAGAGTGGGGAACATCCCCGTCAAAGGAGATCGCATCGCCGGCCTTGAGCACGTGGACTTCGCCATCAACCTCAATGGTGATGGTTCCCTTGAGTAGGTGGAGCAGTTCACGGGTTCCCTCGGCGTGTGCTTCGCTTTCGTGGCGCTCGCCGGAGGCCAGCGTCCAGTCCCAGAGCTCTACGACTTCCGGGGCATCGGTGCCGGCGACGAGTACTCCGCGTCCGCCGTTGCCTCCGGTCCACAACGTGGCACCCTGCCCGGCGCGAGTAACTTTCGAACGTCGTGATTCGGGTGGTTCTACCAAGGCAGGTAAGCCTAGACCGAGTGCATCAGAGAGTTTGAGCAAGATGCTGATGCTGGCGTTGGCAGTACCTTGTTCAACGTTGATGAGCATGCGGCGGCTGACACCAGCCAGATCTGCGAGCTGATCCAGAGTCCACTCGTGTTTCTTGCGCTCGGTTTTGACCCGAGCGCCAATGGTCTGGGCAAGCAGCTCCGCACTAGATTCCATAAGTGCATCATATTGCACTGAAAGTGCATTGTCTATCTCCCCGAAATGTTTCAGGGATTAGCATGCTCGGAACAGTCGGCGTCATACGGGTCAAATCCATTGACCAGCTTCACCTGATCACCTAGGGTAAACAAAAAATGCATATAGGTAATCCACCTCATGCCGTATGCCCGTCCCGCAATGTCCAAAAATGGACCTAGCCTTGGGAGAATCGTTGAGCACCGTCATACCTTCAGAGCAAGATGTCCTGAGCGCCGCCAATAAGATTGTTGACGCATTCGCCACAACCAATACGCAAGAATACTTTTCACTCTTTGCGCCAGAAGCTTCATTCATCTTCCATCCCGAATCTGCGCGACTCAATGACCGGGCCAGCTACGAATCCCTCTGGAACAGCTGGCTCGCCGAGGGCTGGCAGGTCACCGGTTGCCGCTCCTCGGAGCAGCTAGTCCAGGTCTTTGCCGGCGGTGCAATCTTCAGCCACACCGTTGCCACCGACATCAAAACCGGCACCAGCGCGGAGAATATCACCACTGATTCCTATGTGGAGCGCGAATCCATCGTGTTCCGGCAGGAAGAAGATGGTTCGCTGATTGCTATCCATGAGCACCTCTCCACGGTTCCAGAAGAAGCTGTCGCCAAAGGCAATGGTGAAAACGCATGAACCTTTATCGCAAAGTCGAGTCGAAGCTCGAGGTTGGTGCGGAAAACTCAGGACCCATTCGCGGGCAGCTGGGCACAGGACGCATCGGAATGATCTGGCTGGCCGCCAACCTCGTGGTGACCACGCTGCTGACCGGAACCTTCTTTGTCCCAGGACTCAATTTCAGCCTTGCACTGATCATGATCGTGGCCGGCACGCTGATCGGTGCGGTCATCTTGGTGCTCGTCGGCAATATCGGAACGCGCACCGGATTGCCCACCATGGCCATTACCCGCGGAGCCTTCGGAACCAGGGGCAGTCTGCTCCCCGTGGCGGCTAACGTCATCGTCCTGATGGGCTGGAGTTGGGTGCAAGCCATGCTGGCCGGCGTCACCGTCAACTATCTGGTGGCCTCGACTACCGGGTTCAGTAACCCGGTGCTGTTCTCTGTGATCTGCCAGATCTTCGTGGTGACCTTGGCGCTCTTTGGGCATGAAGGCATTTCACGTGTTGAGCCATGGCTGGCAGTGCTGATCCTGGCCATCATGGCCTACGTCTTCGCTATGGCCTTCGGCAAGTTCGACCCAGCAGAGTTCGCTGCGATTCGGGTCGATTCCTCCCTGGGTTACACGCCCTTTATCGTGCTGGATATCGTCATTGCCACCGCCATTTCTTGGACTGTGCTTTCGGCGGATATCAACCGCATGGCTCGCAACACCTGCGCCAGTGTTCTGGGTGCTGGTGTTGGCTATACCCTTTCAACTGTTCTAGCCATGATTCTTGGCGCGACCGCAATCGGCTACGTTATTCTTTCCGGCGGCCAAGCAACGGCATTTGACCCGACAAGTTTGGTCGAGGCTTTTGGTGCTCCTCTGGCCATTGCCATCTTCCTCTCGGTGATGGCGACTAATTCGATGGCTGTTTACGGGATGATTACCTCGGTGGTTAACTCTCGTCCGGAACGTAAATTGCCCTTCTTGGCCACTGCCTTGGTGATTGGCGCAGTCTCAATCCTCGGGTCTACCTGGCTGGCTCTGCTGGATCAGTTCACCGACTTCCTGACCCTCATCGGCGCGTTCTTCGTCCCGGTCTTCGCCATCATGATTGTTGACTATTACATCTTGAAGCGGGCTAGCTATACTCGCGATATTCTGCGGCATACCGGCGGAGCATATTGGTACCGCAATGGAGTGAACTGGATTGCCGTGGGCGTCTGGGTGGCTGGAGCGGTAGCGGCTTACCTGTTGACCTACGTTTTCCCGAGCCCGCTGGGTGCCACGCTCCCGTGCTTCATGATCAGCTTCCTGCTGTATCTGGGCATGTCATGGAGTCGACGCGACCGCGGAAACATCGAAGCCCATGAGCACTTGGTTCTTGGGGTTCGCCAGTGAATGAACTGATGAAGCTGCGATCAGGTACTGGGGCTTGCATGGGAGTTTCTCACGTCGATAGCCATTAGCGCGGAACTGCACATAGACTTGCGGAAAACGAGACGAGTCAAGCTCAAAGCTACTGACAGGCAGCCGACCGTCAAGAGTGTTCACCGACGTATGAAAGAGAGCAGTTGCTATGGCAGTTACCGGGGCCTTAACACCTTTCAATTCACCTATCGTGAAACTTGAACGCCTTTTCGATTCCCGCGAGATCGAGTTATTCGCCAAATTGGATTCATTGCAGCTCTCTGGCAGCACCAAGGAACGAACCGCTGAATCCCTCATTACCGCCTTCTTGGAATCAGGGGAACTGAAACCCGGCGGAATGGTAGTGGAATCAACGTCTGGCAACCTCGGTATCTCTCTCGCCCGGCAGTGCATTGTCCGTGATATCAAATTTGTGGCTGTTGTTGATCAAAATGCCAACAAATCCGCGCTGGATATCATGCGCGCCTACGGCGCCACCGTGGATCTTGTCATTGATCCGCCCGATGGCAACAGGCTCGCGGCGCGCCGGCAACGGGTGGCCCAATTGCTTTCGGAAAACCCCGGCGCAGTCACCACCAACCAATATGGATCAGCGCGGAATCCGCAGGCTCATTACTCCTCGACCATGCCGGAAATCATGGAGGCCATGGACCAGAACCTGGATATGTTGTTTGTTGCCACCAGCACCACGGGAACGATTCTCGGTTGCCAAAACTACATTCGCGACCACGGGCTGAAGACAAAACTGGTGGCCGTCGATGCGCTGGGGTCAGTGCTCTTCGGGGGAGAGAGTGCCGAGCGTCGATTGCCGGGTTTGGGCGCGGGCATCGTCCCTGAGCTGTCCCTTCAAGTGGAACCAGACCGCATAGTGCGCGTCCCGGAAATTGAGATGGTTCGCGGGTGCCGACTGTTGGCCAAACAAGAAGGCATCCTTGCCGGTGCGTCCACCGGAGCCATCGTCGCAGCCATGGCAGAAGTCCTTCCCGAGCTGCCTGTTGGATCCCGGGTAGCTTTCCTCGTACACGACTCAGGTGTCCCATATCTGCACACCGTCTACAACGATCAGTGGGTGGAAGAAAACTTAGGCGAGCCGGTCAAGGCTGTGGCCTTATCTGCCTTAGAAGATGATGCTGCACGATGATGCGCATAGCCATGATTGGCGGAGGACCAAAGAGCCTGTTCGCACTGCTGGAGCTTAACGATTCCGCCACTGCTGACTACGCACAATCCCTGCATGTAGATGTCTATGATCCGTACCCACCGGGAGCTGGGCGGGTCTGGAATGTTGATCAACCCAGGGAACTGAGGCTGAACGTCAATTCGCGCATTATTGACGCTTCCTCCAGTCTTTGCGCGCAGACGTTCAACCAATTTCGTGATCAGAAACTAGCAGGAACTGGAGGGGATATCTTTCCCCCAAGGGCCTTGGTTGGTGAATACCTCAGCGAACAATTCAGGCTTTTGACAAGCCAGGGGACGGTTCCATTAGAGCACCGAGCGTTGGCGGTGAAAAAACTCGAACGCCAGGCCGGGCAATGGCTGGTGACCACTAGCTCCAGCAGTGAACTCTATGACGAGGTCGTGATTGTCACCGGTCACGGACTTTCGGGGTATCAGCCTGAGCATGAACCCAAGACGGCTATCCCGGCTGCTGAACTCACAGTTGAGTTTGCGGCTGGAGCAGTGCAGAAAGTCCCCAGAGGAAGCACGGTGCGGATCCGAGGTGCAGCGTTGACCGCCTTCGATGCGGTCCTGGCATTGACCGAGGGGCGTGGTGGGCAGTGGGAATCTCGCGAAGACGGAGCGCCAGGTGCTTTGAGATATCTTCCCAGCGGGGAAGAGCCACGGCTGATCACCATGACCTCGCGCCATGGCATTGCCATGACTCCGAAGCCCATGAGCATTCCGTCCGGAGCTCAGGACATCCTCGAAAGTTACAAACTGCAACTGCGCCAGTGGGGCCAAACCAACCAACCCACTACTGAGCAGATGTGGCGCATCCTGCTGGACTGCGCCATCAACATCGCTGAATTTGGTGCGGTACCAGCGAGCAAAGAATCCTTGGTGGGGACCGTGACGAATGGAATTTCCACTCAGTTCTCCACCATAGACAGTCCCTTTGAACAAATGAAATACAGCCTTGAAGCGCATCATGGATTCAAGCCCCAAACCCAGGAATGGGTATGGGCCATCGTTTGGTCGGGTTTGTATTCTGAACTTGTTGCAGCGCTCGCAAGATACGAATGGGATCCGGCTGACCGCAAGGAGTTCAACGCAGCAGCCGCGAACCTTGAACGCATGGCCTTCGGGCCACCAGAGCCCACCGCCCAGAAGCTGCTGGCGCTCTATGAGACAGGCATGCTCCTCCATGAACGAGCAGCAGCGACTACAACCGGTGACTTCATAAACATTGATGCCGTAACGGCTCCTGCCGGGGTGCTCTCCAGACCGTTCCCTGAGGGGGAACCTGCTAACGACTTGATCCGAGGACTACTAAATGCCGGCGAGATCATGATCCGTCCCGGCGAGCGCGGCCTGCTCACAGACACCGACGGGACCTGCATCAACGCTGAAGGATCACGCAATGAGTCCTTGGCAGCGCTGGGGCGACCCACCGAAGATCCCACCTTGGGCCATGACACCTTGAACCGAACCTTGCACCCGGAATTCCGGGGCTGGTCCCAGCGCATCCTTGCGCAAGCGAATACTCGAAGCCAGAAAGTAGCCTACTGATGCCACCGATGATGCACGGAACTCTGCCCCTGACCGCACGTCTGGAACCGTGGATGAAGAGCCTGGTTGAGGACTCGGAGCTGTGCCGAGAATTGCTCTCCGAGTATGGATCTCCACTCAATGTCCATGACTACTCGGCCATGGCCAAAAACATCACGCAGTTGCGTGACGCAGCCACCGGCCATGGCATTGATTTCCAGATTTATTTGGCACGCAAGGCCAATAAGACCCTGGGAGCAATCGACAAGGCTGTTGCCGAGGGCTGCGGTGTGGATGTGGCAAGCTTCCACGAGCTAGACCAGTGCCTGCAGCGTGGCGTCAGCCCGGAATCGCTGATTGTCACCGCGGCGGTGAAATCCAGAGCGCTGCTCCAACTGGCGGTCGAGAATAACGTGGTGCTGAGCCTCGACAATACCGATGAAGTACTGGACCTCTTAGAAGTAGTCGAGGGTGGCGGAGCCTCGGCCCCTGTGGCCTTGCGTCTGGCTTCGAATAACCCTCAGATTCCGGCCACCAGGTTTGGGCTATCGGCACAGCAGTGGCTGGACTTCTTTGCCGAGACGAATAGTTCAGAAGCGATCAACATTGTTGGGGTTCACTTCCACCTGAACGGTTACAGTGGCGAGCAACGCGCAGTAGTGCTGCAAGAAGCCTTGGCCTTTGCTGATGCTCTAGGGCAGCTGGGACACTCGGTGAAATTTGTCGATATGGGTGGTGGAATTCCCATGTCATATCTTGATGATTCCAAGCAGTGGATTGAGTTCTGGGAGGCGCTCGCAGAAGTGCCTGAGGGGGATGAATCCTTAACCTGGAAGTCTGATCGCCTAGGAGCTACCGGGCCGCAAGCCAGCACCGCTTTGTATCCCTATCATCAGCAACTGATTCGTGGCCCGTGGCTTGACCAGATCCTGTCTTCCAGTAGCGTCGATGGGTCGCAGAGTATTGCTCACATGCTCAAAACACGGGGGATTCAGTTGCGCTGCGAACCGGGTCGTTCGTTGCTTGATGGATGCGGACTGACCCTGGCCGAAGTAGCGTTCGCTAAGGATCGCAGTGATGGGGTCAGCCTCGTGGGACTGCACATGAATCGCACCCAGTGCCGTTCCACTTCCGCGGACTTCCTCGTAGACCCGATACTTGTCAAAGCTTCGTGGCGGCACGCACAAGACCGCTCATCGTACAGTGGTTTTCTCGTGGGTGCCTATTGCATTGAAGAAGAACTGATCCTGCGCCGCCGCTTCGAATTCCCGCATGGCGTCGCCAAGGGGGATGTCATCGCTTTTCCCAATACCGGGGGCTATTTGATGCACATTATCGAGAGCGCTTCGCACCAATTACCGCTGGCCAAGAACGTGCGTTTGGAGGGGCGCAAGGCGATACTCGACGCCATTGACCAGGCTGGCGCTGGCTTAGGATAACCAGCGCCAGCTGACCTGGAACGGGGAGCACTGCATAGGGTAATTACCCCACGTGGACCCAGGGGCGGCGTTGCAGATTCGGTTCTGCCTCACGCAACACCTCACGAGTCAATGGCGCGATTTCTCCCTGTCCAAGGAAGATGAACTTGGCAAGGTTCAACAACGGATTGCCTTCGGTCCAACGGAAGTAGATGTGCGGCATCACTTCGTAGTTGTCACGGATAGCCATGGCGATGGCCGCAATGGAGGTTGAGACCGAGGGAGCGGTGGCTTCAAGGATCCACTGGCCATGTCGGGTGACGCCACGGACCTCAATGTCTTGCGCGAAATCCGAGTAGTCGCTGACCTTGATTTCCATGAACACCACCGGCGCACGCTGCGGAATGTGGCTGGCCAGGATCGCATGCTGGTGCTTATGCAGGTAGCGCCGCTTGGAAATCTTCACCGGCTCATGGGCAATCAGCCGCAGCAAACCGGCGCTGCTGGCTTGCTGGATGATGTCCACTGCACAGTCATCAAACCTGACCGAGGTGGCGCGCAGCTCGGTGGAGCGGCGGAACCTAGACAGTAGTGACACTAGGAGCACTGCTGCGATGAAGAAGGCTGCAATCTTGAGGCCATCGGGTCGCTCCACGCAGTTGGCAATCGTGGTGTAGACGAAGACCAGGCTGGCAGCGCCGAAGAGGATCGTTTTGCCCTTTTCGCCATGCCGCCTTGCCGAGATGGTCACCGCAATAGCCGCCGAACTCATGAGCACCAGCACGCCGGTGGCGTACGCGGCACCCTGGGCATCAACGCTTGCCTTGAAGTGGACGGTAATCCCCAGGGCCACCATGACGACTACCAAGACCAATGGACGGACCGCGCTGGCCCACGCGGGGGCCATGCCGAAGCGCGGCAGGTAGCGGGGAATCAAATTCAGCAGCCCGGCAAGAGCCGAAGCGCCGGCGAACCAGAGGATCAGAATCGTTGAAACGTCATAGACGGTGCCGAAGGCATCACCCATCAGATGGTGGGCTAGCCAGGACAGGGCCCGGCCGTTGGCTTCGCCACCCGGCTGGAATTCCTGGGCAGGGATCAGGATGGTAGTCACGATCGATGAGAGGACCAGGAAGCCACTCATGATCAGCGCAGCAGTGGTCAGCAACTTCTTGGTGCCCCTGATCCGTCCAGCAGGGTTTGCTTCGGTATCGCCGGGTGCCATGGCGACCTGTGGCATCACGGCGACACCAGTTTCAAAACCGGAGAGCCCCAAGGCCAGCTTGGGGAAGACGATCAAGCAGACCAGAAGCATCATGATCGGATCCCCGTGCGCGGTGAACAGGGAATCCATCCAGTTGGAAATCGAGACAGGGTGGCCGACGATGTTGGCGGCCGAAACGGCGATGATGACCAAGTTCAGGGCCAAGAAGGAGAACACCAGGGTCACGGCAATCCAGATGACCTCGGTGAATCCGCGGAGGAACAGTGCACCGAGCAGGAGCAACAAGACGAGGGTGATCGGCACTTCTTTGCCCGTGAACCAGTCGGGGGTGAAGGGGTTTTCGATCAGGTGCGCTGAGGCATCCGCTGCCGACAAGGTTGCGGTGATCATGAAGTCGGTGGCGGCGAATCCCAGAAGGACCAGGACAAAGACCTTGCCCTTCCAATGCGGCATCAGCCGTTCCAACATAGCGATGGAGCCTTGGCCGTGCGGGGATTCCTGGGCGACCCTGCGGTAGACCGGAAGCGCCGCGAACAAGGTAACGGCGACAAGAATCAGGGTTGCAAATGGAGCCAGCGCTCCCGCGGCAAGCGCGGCAATCGCTGGCTGGTAACCGAGCGTAGAGAAGTAGTCCAAGCCCGAGAGGCACATGACCTGCCACCATTTGGCGCCATGCTTGCTCCCATCGCTGGGGTCTTCCTGGCCGACAGAACTGTCGGTCAGCCAGAGGCGCAACCGTGATGGCACCCGGGTTTGCGGTGCCTGTTCTGCCCCCTGAGGGGACGCATTCATCTTGTTCACGAGAATGTACAGTACGCCTGAATTGGGCAATAAGCGCCACCTCGGAGCAATTCTTTTTAAAGTCCTAGTCAAAAACTGAAATTGGGGAAATCGACAGATGGCCGGAAGTGATTCTTTGATCTAGGGCAAGTGTCGATGCGGAACTGTAGCGAAGGACAATCATCAATTTCAACTCGATCTTGGTTTGGACTTTTAAAATCTACTTCTTGGACGGAATGAAGAGTGTTCTGCCTCGGTGCCCAGGGTTGTGGCCGCTGGGGAAACGTGATCATTTGGGCAATTAGGAGTGTGGCTCTGGACACAAAATAGGCCATCGTGTGAAGGCCATATCAAGATTCCGCTGCGGCGCATTAAGACAGCGTTAAGCGCCGGGTTTCGCCGGGTCTTGACGATGTGCAATAGGAATGTATCCGCGGCACTCGCAGGTATGGTCAGAATTCCGGAAACTGCGCAAAGGTGGTTGGCAACGTGTTCATGAAGGTCTCGCGTTCCAACGACGCGTCTCAGGTGCTGAGCACCCTGACCGGACCCGTTCGCAAAGCCCTTTTGAGCAATCCTGTCCGGCTGGTCCCTTTGGGGTTCCTGGCTGCAATTGTGTTCGGAACCCTCTTGCTCCTGTTGCCCGCGTCCCGGGTGGACCCAGGAGCCGGCGGCTTCATGCCAGCTTTGTTCACCGCCGTATCCGCGGTCTGCGTCACCGGTTTGATTACCGTGGACACTGCCACTTATTGGACACCGGTGGGCCAAGCGTTCATTTTGTTGCTGATCCAGCTGGGCGGATTCGGTATCATGACGCTGAGTACGCTGCTTGCGCTGCTGGTCCGCAAGCACTTGGGCTTGCGCACGCAGCTGATCGCCGCGTCGGAGACCCAAGCGATGAATCTGGGAGATGTGCGACGAATACTTGTCTTCGTCGCAAAAACCACGTTCGTTGTCGAGTTGTCCGTAGCACTCGTGCTGACGGCCAGATTTTGGGTGATGAACCCCGCAGATCCAGTTGACGCCGTCTGGCGTGGTGTCTTCCACTCGATTTCAGCTTTCAACAATGCCGGCTTCGCCCTCTATAGCGATAGCCTGATCAGCCACGCCGGCGACCCCTGGATCATGGTGCCGCTGTGCGCTGCGGTGGTGATTGGAGGCTTGGGATTTCTGGTGATCCATGAATTGCTTCGTGGCAACGGATCAAAGAAGAGCTGGACGGTGCACACCAAGCTGACGGTCTGGGGCAGCGTCGGACTGCTCGCAGTTGGCGCCCTGGTGCTGGGTCTGTTCGAATGGAACCGTCCCGAGACACTGGGGAATCTTTCTCCCGGAGGCAAGGCGCTGGGGGTGCTTGGCTTGAGTGTCTTTCCCCGCACCGCGGGATTCAACAATATCGACTATGGGCAGGCTTCCTCCGAATCCCTGCTGGTCACCGATGTGCTGATGTTCATCGGCGGCGGCAGTGCGAGCACCGCCGGAGGCATCAAGATCAGCACCTTCCTGGTTCTGGCCTTTGCCCTTTGGAGTGAAGCGCGCGGCCACCAGCAGATCACCGTGGGACGCCGTGCCATCGGCCCGGCGATCCAGCGCCAGGCCTTGTCCGTGGCGTTGCTGGGTTTGGGCGCCGTCGTGGCCGGGTCGCTGATCCTGCTGGTGCTCACCGAGCATTCGCTGGAACAGGTCCTCTTTGAATGCATCTCGGCATTTGCCACCGTGGGGGTGACTACCGGCATCACCGCGGATCTGTCCACCGGGGCGCAATGGGTGATCATCACCCTGATGTTTCTCGGCCGTGTCGGGGTGGTCTCGGCCGCGACTGCCTTGGCACTGCGCCAGCGGCGCCTTCTGTTCAAATTGCCAGAAGAGCAGCCGGTCATTGGCTGACCGCCGCTCAGTGCCCGGCCTGCCGTATTCCGGTACGATCACTTGGTACCGGCCAGGACCTCAAATGCCAAGGAGCAGCATGGACGTGTTGAACACCCCGCCGCAGGTTAACCCGCTAGTGGTCGTGGCACTCTCGGGCCGTACCGGGTCTCAGCTGCTGCTGCGCCGGGCCGTGCTCGAGGCCTCCAGAATGCCCGGGGCCCAACTGATGGCCGTCCATGTCCCGCAGCGGGGCATGGATGCGAACCGCGAAGAGCAGGAAACAGAACTGGCCCAAGTGCGCGAACTGGCCGAAAGCTCAGGAGCCACCTGGCATATGGTTCTAGGACAGGACATCTCCGAAGCGCTACTGGCCTTCGCCCGCAGCGAGCAGGCCACCCACGTGCTGGTCGGCGCAACACCCGCACGCACCGGACACAAGCCTGCGCAGGATGCGGTAGGCCTGCGGCTACTTGAACTGGCCACCGCTGAGGAAGACCCCAGCATCATGGTCATGCCCTGCAGATCGCAGCCCGGCGAAAAACAGCGCTTTACGCGCCCTGCCTTCCCCGGACGCCACCGGCTCAGCGGCAACCGCCGATGGCTCGGCTGGATCCTGGCGGCCAGCGGCCCGCCACTGCTCGCCTCCGGATTCCTGCTCGGCGGCAGCGAGGGCGAACTGCTGACCCTAAGCTTCCTGGGCCAGCTGACCCTCGTGGTTTTTGTGGCACTGCTTGGAGGCTGGTGGCCCGCGGTGACCACCGCCCTGCTGGGCACCGCCATCCTGAACTGGTATTTCACCCCTCCGATTGGGCAATGGCATATCCATGAGCCCTTCAACGTCGTGGCCCTGGTGCTGTTCCTGCTGGTCGCCGCCGGGGTGGCCCGAGTGGTGGACATTGAGGCGCGGCGTACCGCCGAAGCAGGTCAAGCCAGACATCAGGCCGACACCCTCTTCGAATTATCTGGCGGCGTGATCCGCGAGGGCCTGAGCGTTCCGGCGCTGCTTCAATGGCTGTGCCGTTCCTACCAGCTAGATGGGGCCGCACTGGTGCACCGTAGCACCGTGGGCTCGCAGCCCGAGCGCACCGTGGCGTCGGCCGGAACGCCGCCGGCCAGCGCTGAGGCCAGCGATTACTCCATCGCGGTGGACAACGAACACCTGCTGCTCATTGACGGGATCCCGCGCGAAGCCTCGGACCAGGGGATTTTTGAGGCCTTTGCCGGGCGCATTTCAGCGGTCCTGCAGCACCGGCAGCTGACCGAAGCGCGGCTACAATCCCGGGAACTGGCCGCCGGCAATGCCATGCGCACCGCCCTGCTCGCCGCGGTCTCCCACGACCTGCGCACCCCACTGTCGGGCATCAAGGCCTCGGTATCGAGCCTGCGGATGAAGGATGTGGTGCTCAGCGGGGAAGACACCGCTGACCTGTTGGCCACCATCGAGGAATCGGCTGACCAGCTCAGCGAGCGGATTGAGGACCTGCTGAGCATGAGCCGGATCCAAGCCGGTGAACTGGTGGTGCACCGCAGCCCCATCCAGGTCGAGGATCTGGTGGCGTCGGCCGTGCGCGATTTGGCCGGGCAGATCCGCCCGGCGCACCTGCAACTCCAGATTCCCGAGCGCTGCCCGCGGGTGAGCGCGGACTATGGGCTGGCCGTGCGCGTGCTGGCCAATCTGCTGGAGAACGCACTGCGCTACGGCGGGCAAGCCCCGTTGCAGCTGCGCGCGGTGCCCACAGCCACCGAGGTCAAGATCCAGGTGATTGACCACGGCCAAGGAGTGCCGCAGGAGCAGAAAGACCGGATCTTCCGCCCCTTCCAGCGCCACGGCGACCGGGATAATGCCACGGGTCTGGGACTCGGGCTGGCCGTGGCCCGCGGCCTAGCCGACGGCATGGACGGGCAAGTCCATGCGGAGGATACTCCAGGAGGCGGGGCGACGATCGTCTTCACCCTGCCGGTATTCGAGGAAAGAATATGAGCACCACCGTACTGATTGTTGAGGATGATCCGCAGATCGCCCGAGCCCTGCTGGTCAACCTCAGGGCTCGCGGCTACCGCACCCTGCATGCGGCCACCGGATTGCAGTGCCTGCAGCTGGCCGCGGACGCGCACCCGGATGTGATCCTGCTGGATTTGGGCCTGCCCGACCTTGAGGGTGGGGATGTTATCGACGGGATCCGTGGGTGGTCAACGGTGCCGATTATTGTCGTTTCGGCCCGGCACGATTCGCATAGCAAAGTTGATGCGCTGGATCGGGGAGCCGATGACTTTGTCACCAAGCCCTTTGCTATGGATGAGCTGCTGGCCAGGTTGCGGGCTGCCCTGCGCCGTGCGCTGCCAGACCCCGGACAGGCCGTCGTGGAAACTACCGATGGGCGGCTGCGCATTGACCTGTCCAGCCACTCGGTCACCGTTCAAGGAGAGGCGGTCCGGCTGACCCGCTTAGAATGGCGGGTGCTGGAGGTGCTGGCCAGCAACCCGCATCGGCTGATCGGTCGCAGTGAGCTGCTCACTACCGTCTGGGGTCCGGAATACGGCGAGGAAGCCAACTACCTGCGGGTGTACATGTCGCAGCTGCGCACCAAGTTAGAACCGGAACCCTCCAACCCCCGCTACTTCCTCACCGAACTAGGTATGGGGTACCGCTTTACCCCGTGAGTGGGATGGGGGTTAGAAGGTCTTGCCCGAGTAGCCGAGCTTGCGCGAAATTTGCGCAGCGGTAGATCCCATCACGGACTTCAGGGCCTTCATCCGCTCGTCAGGCATGTACGGGTTAGTGACAGACATGCTGATGGCTGCGATGATCTTTCCGCTGCCATCGCGAATCGGTGCGGCAACGCATCGGATGCCTGGTTCATTGTCTTTAACACCGGGAGCAGTCCGCCGCCAGTGTAGGTTGTCATCCGGCCGCGGGAAGATCTTCACGTGGTTTGATGCGAAGCAGGCTTTGCTAGCACCGCGAATTGTAGTTCGAAGGGTAAATGCGGCTCATATTCATACCCTCAACCAAACTTATTCGCGTTCTAAGTGAGGCCCGACCACCATCGCTTGAACTGTGACATCATTAGAGGTTCGGGTTCGTTCTCGGTAGAAGCTACGAGGGCACGTAGGTTGGCCAGACGATGCTCAGGGAAGGACTCGATAAGGTCGCGCAGTATTGGATCGTGGGCAATCCCAACAATGCTGGACCGCCAAATTTCCCATGTTTGATCCGTAATGAAGCCTTTTGCTCGAAGATCGAGTTCGTCCTCGCAAAGCAACAAGTAATTGCAAAGCGCGATCGATTGACTGTCATTAGGTGTGTAATCCGCATGTCCTTGAACGAAACGAATCGGCAGGGTTCCAATAAGATCCCAATATCGTTGTACATACATATTCTCAAATTCTCGGTGTCTGGCGCGTCGTTCACCGATAATTTGCACGATAATTCCAAAAACACCGAGGGTAGCCACAATTGTGAGCGCCGTAGAGACCAGAAGAATCCAGTCAGCCCAATCCCATTCATTTACTGGATCCATGAGTTACCTTAGAACGTTGAATTATCGTTGTATCGAATTCTAATCTTGGTCTTCAATCTGCGGCACAAACCCCTTCTTCACTTCTAGTCACAATCTTTGATTAGGTTGTCATCGGACGCGCTTAGGTCAACGGCTTGGGATTACGCGCAACTTTGGGATACTCGAACCGTTTCACGCAGTCTGCCCCACTAGAACAGATTAGTCCGGACGGACAACTCGAGAATCCAGCTTCAAACTCTATGGGAGACAGCTTCCTGAGTTTCGAAGGAAACCTCTGATGCGTAGCAGCTCAACGCGACTGGGAGAATGGGCAAGAAATTGGACTTTCGCCGATAGAAGCGCGATGCGAAATCCATACATGTCCATTGCTTTCTTTGAAATGTTGGTATCGAATATCGATCTTTGATTCTCTTCCTCGTTCCGTCCTATCCCGTTAGGTTGGGCGATGGCATGCATAATTTATCTGCGATCTTCGCTCTGTGGCCGTTCCAGTTGTGATCTGACTACTGGATTTTGTGAAAAGAGACCGGAAATTTTCACAAATTCATCTAGTTAATTAGAGATATATATTGATCGATGCGGAAGATGACTCGTTTGCGCTGAGATTATAATTATGTATTTGATGTCAGCCTGATATGGCGGCATGTAATAAATCATCAGTTCCCCGTTGCTTCAACGGAATAGGTATGCATAGACATTCACGGTAGAGACGCCAGCAATTTACCGTAGGTTCATTTCGCAACATGGCTAGGTCAAATGGTCTGACGCATGTGTTATGTTGATCCAAACTAGGGCGAATTGGAGAAGGCATTGGTTGTAGGCGTTGGCGGATGGGCTGATCAGGAGCTCAATATACTAATATCCGAATATTTTGCGATGTTGAAGGCTGAACTAGGCGGACATCCATACGTCAAACGGCGCCACAATGAGAGGGTGGTGAACTTAACAGGCCGAACAACCTCCTCGGTTGAGTTTAAATTCTGTAATTTGAGTGCTGCACTAAGCGACCTCGGTGTTCCGTACGTACATGGTTATAAACCGAGATCCAATTACCAGAAACGGCTCTTCGAGCTAGCTGAGATGCGAATCCGCGAAATTACGCCAACTGATTTGTCACAGGAAGAAATCGACCATATTTACCCGGAATTAGATACAGATGAATCAACCGGCACGAGGTTGCTGAATGGGAATGTAGGCGCGTTTCAGGGTGCGCCTCCGGAAATGTATGCCAGCTCCGTTCCTGTTTTGTCACTATCTGATGAGGAACGGGATGGAGAGACTGATTTTTGGCGTCGGGTCTCGACGCTTTGGACTCGTGCCACTGGTGGCGAATCCGTTGCTGATCGGCCTGAGACGATCATGACTACTCAATCCTCAAATGATCCACTTGGGCATTTAGAAGGCCCAAGGCCAGCAGGTCTCAAGGAAGCGGGTGAGTGGTTCGCTGCCGGGTTAGAAGAGGCTGAAGAATCGCGAATGCTGTTTCTAGTCGGAGGGCCTGGCGCGGGAAAAAGCCACATGGCGCGTAATTTAACAGCTGGAATGCAAAGAGTTTCACCGCCAGACGATGAGCTGGCTCACCGAACTTATGAGTATGCGGGAAACAAACTTCCTCTCAAGTTAGTTAACGACGCAACAATCCCGAGCGATGACTATTCGGAGCTGGCATTGTCGAACGAGATTTCTGATGCTCTGAACTCTAAGAGCCATCTAATCGCGTGCGTCAATAGAGGCATGCTTGTTGAGGAGGTTCAAGAATTTGTAAAAAATCGACAAGAAGATAGCAGCGTCGAGTTAGCGGCGGAAATAATACGACGTGTAAAAGATCCTGCGAATTCAGCGCACACTTCAGGAAACTGGAGTTTTGAACTAAAAGGACAATCTTCATATATACAATCCGGTTCTGTTGAGATTGACGGGAAACTGCATTCTCGAGTTGTCGTCGTCTATGTAGACGTTTGTTCCCTTCTTGAGCCCAGACCATGGGTACAGATTATTGACAATGTTGATATTGTCCCTCAGGACTATCCGGTCTCTTCTGCAATTGAATCACGAGAATCCTTTGCTGGTTCAGCGGCTTCCAGACTGCTTTCTGAAGTGATCGACTATCTGGATATGCCGCAATCATTACGGTCGGAAGCAGCGACGAACCCTGTAATTGCCAATATTCTTACGTTGAATAATGAGCAAATGCGGAGCGGAATGCTGGCGACATTAAGATCGGCAGAGATCTATACTGGTAGCCGTTTTACCTACCGTGAAATTTGGGGTGCGATTGTCAGGGCAGTCGTTGGGTATCTTCCTGATACGACCTTGCCAGAAGATGTAGCCAGTGCTGCGGTTGTCCATCAGAATTTAGCATCCACCTCCCCGAGTAAGCGGTTTGAGGCCTTGATGGCTGCGAGTGACTGTAGAATATCGAACTCACTTTATGGAACTTCATGCACTTCAATTTCAGAGATCCCTGATCCTAGGAAAAATCCGATAACGAGGCTTACCTGTCAAATTGATCCACTTCGCGATTCGGTGGCAGGGCGAATCTCGGACCCTAACAGTCACGGATGGGCAAGCCCAGTTACAGATGCTTTAAGTGGCTATGGGCCGGGCGAGTCCCCGTTGAGGGCACTCGCTAATGATCAAGAATCCACTGCCAGCGACTTTGTGGCGCACGGAATTACTCCCTTCGAATTGCATCTTGACGAGGCATTCCGCAGTGTATTTGAAAATGCGAAAACGAAAGAATCTGATCGCGCAAAGTATGTTAATTGGTATGGGGCTTATCTGACCCGCCTTTATGCCCTTTATCAGGGTATTCCTGCGTTCCACCAAGACATTAAACTGTGGCAAAAAACGTGGAAGAACAGTCCTCAAATTCCTACTTCTCTGGAAGCTGGGCTTAGGACCCTTCTTAGGCCGAGCCGAAACCCGGAAGAACCGATTTCGAGGTCTCTGCTGCCAGTCCTTGATAGCCGAACCGTGCCAATTGTTGGTTCAGTAGCCCGCCCGAAGCTGGCGTTATCAACCGAAAATTATGAGCTTGAAACGAAGGCATTTGGTGAAGAACTACAACTAGAGCTCAAAGAAGGCGGCAAAATAGTCGGACGAATCTCGCTGGATTTGTCGCTCGTAAGAGAGGCGAATGCGTGTTCTCTTAACTATTCAGGCGTTACGGAACTCAGCGAAACGACCTTGCCTCGTCTGGAGCGAGTCCGATCCGCCCGACTCGTTCCTGGGAATCTAACTTCAGATAAATACCGGATCGTTGACGGGAACTCCGACTACATCGTAAGAGTAAGTGCTGGTTCGGGAAAATCACATTTAGAAGGTAACAATGACTGACGCGAGTAGCATGGTTCTGAGGATAAACAGGCCTCAATACGTATCAATCCCTGAGGGCTTCGTAAGTGCGCTGGCATGGCAATGTTTTGAAGTTATGAGCAGCCACAGCGCTTCAGAGTCCGTCGGCCGTATCTTCCGCTCTATAAAGAAGAGCACGTCGAAGCGGGTACAAATCATAGAAACGGCTCCCGAGCGAGAACGACTATCTGATTTTGCGCTGGCGCTTGCGAAGCACGGTATAACTGTGGAGGATGTAGATTCAGGAGTTCTCGCTCAGGCTGTAACGAATTCTGTATCGGGAATTCAGTCCGAAAAGGGAACTATCCAGGCTTCAAGCCCCCTAACCCCGACATTTGCTCTCATGCAGGATATGAGGGGAATTCAGGGGACGCGCAATCCGCCTGATCTTGGCGGAATCCTAGACGCCATGTATCAGTATGGAATTCCGCAAGGCTCGGAACCTCAACCGAGCGCTTCAGAGCTGTGGCTGAGATCAGCCCGGCAAAGATGTGAGCAAGATCCGCTGCTGGCAGCGATGGACGGCGCAATTAGGGACCTTACTTTCGGCGATACTTTGTCTTCTAAAGAGCTGACTTCGATCTTGCCTATCGCAGATTTCTCAGGCACGCCTTTCGCTTGGTTTCAGGAGAGTTGGTCGCGTCTTACTTCGGAAGAATGGGTAGCTGCGTTACCAGCAAGGGTGTGGGCGGATTGGGCAGCAACCGTCCTTCGAATGTCATTCGCTATGGGATTCCTTTGGGAGGCCACCTGGTACGTAAAACTTGCAAGGTCGGTAGTGGCAGGAGGAATCCAGCCTTGGGATGAATCCGTCAGTTCCGTTGGAGAGATACTGCCTTGGAGATCGATGCGGTCTTCAACTTCGGTTCGAGACATAGCGGCTCACTTGTCGTGGGTAGTTCATCATGGCGCAGTTGTCCGAGAACAGCTATCCAACTGGGATAAGAACGGAAGATTTGAGGATCTCTCGTTCGAAGACGCACTAGCTATGATGCATTCAGATCCTGACTGTTGGGGTGCACTGAAACAAGCATTGAGTAATACGCAGAAGAACACCAGCAATATTCAAGAAGCAATTCGGTATACCTTGAAAACCCGCGATCGAGTGGGAGAGGCTGCCGACTATTATGGCTTGCTTCGTTCTTCAGGAAGGTTCTTGACCGTCGATCCAGGAACTGAATGGATCACCGTGGTCGCCAGCCTGACATGCCAACGACCTGGCACAGAGGCTAACGTCGGTGATTTGATGAAGAATCTTCAGCTGCTTGGTTTGTATCCAGAGCTTGCTGATGTTGTGGACCTATTAGAACGCGCAGGTTTAGCACGTGGCAGTGCTGATGCAGACCAAGGCGTTCGCATTCAAAGTGCTTTCTAGGAGGACAATTTTGCTATCTCAGGTTTTTGTAGAGTGTTTTAAAGATCGTTCCGGACTAAACGCTGCGTATCTTCCCTCTGGCGTGAAGCGGAGCATCGCTGAAGAAATCGTGGCATTGGCCAATAAACAGTTTGGCAGCGAAGATTTCGCATTTTTGGTGACGCCGGATTCGGACACGACAGCAAAGTCATCGCGCGATGCGGTCCGCTATCGACAAGGTCATCATCTTGCTGTCGTTTCGGGTAGGCATCCCGATTTAGGTTCTGTAACTGGGGTTTTCAGTGAAGCTTTGGGTGCGAGTTTCCCGGAAGATTCAAGTGGCTCTATCACTTTGAGAGAAGTCGCCTACTCAGCGACCAGATTGCTGTTTTGGTCTATCGGAATGCCGACCGATTCGTCGGATGTTATGGAGTCTTGTGCGACGCGACTATTTGATGCTCTCACCCGGTTGGCAGATGTTCTCCAAGCTCTGCGGCAAGGGACGAGACCGTGGAATGTTCAATGGTACGAAGCAGCTGATTCAGGGTTAAAAGTTTTCTCGACCTTGATTATTGACGACAAGCCAGCTGTTATTGACGTGGAGAACTACTTTGGTAAGTATGTTTACGCTTCCTTTGGACTACCACGTCAGGAAAAAACTAAGTTTCATAGTGCAACAGTGCTTGCTGACGCGTTTAGGAATATCTGGTCAGACCAGTCGACGATCGAGAATTCGGCCAAGATGCTCGGTTACACCGGGCATGACGACGGGCATGAACATCCAGTCGCGGAGATAGATTGGAAAAAATTTGATAGTGAATTGATCATCCAGGAAAATCTCGCGCTTACTTTCGGAGCAGTCGTTGGCGGTGAACCAGAAACGACGAGAAGATTCAGCGAGCTTACTGAAAGTCAATTTATTGATCCAAGTCGTGGCTCCTCAGACCTTAGTAAGCTTGAAGTCTTAACGCCGAGCTTGGAATCCCTCAGTTTTGGTTTCGATACGAGTTCTGACGGTCCCATCATTGTTCGGGCGGACTATAACGAGTGGGACGGCGTATACGAGTCTGAGCAGCTCTACGTACACCTTCCCAAAGCTAGATCTGGATCGATTGATGGAGTGCTAAGTAGTGGTGTGAAACTTCTATGTTCTCCAAAGAAGTTTTCATGGGAAGGCGCGCTTGAAGAGGACGCGAATAGTGGGGAGCTGTACTTTGTGGGACGGGTGACGGCACCGGCAGCTCTTCCGGTACGTATTCAACCTTCGAAAGTGACCCTTAAGATTGAAGTTCCGCCTGATGACATTTTGGTTGGTAGCGTCGATCAGCAGGCTGGGTGTGTATTCCACGTCGTTAATGCTTCAACACCTGGGCTAATCTCGATTCCTTTAAATGGGAAAAAAACGCTCAAAACCGGCAAGCTGAGTTATTACGGTCCAGAAACCTTAACAGAGGCCGAAGATTTCGAGGAAACCACCGGAACTGTTTGGTCTTTCACGGTGGAAGGTACTGCGGTCAAACACAGGTACGTTGCATGGGGCTGTGCCGATTCGACCCCTACATTCGAAGGCGACGAATTTCAGCCCCGCGATGGGATAGAAGGTAGCTGGTATTTCGATTCCCCGCCTTTATCTCTGGCTAGCATCAACGTGGGAGATCAAGAATATGAATGCCGCGCCGAAGACAGCAGCAAAGCCCCGTTGTCTCCAATCGCTGCGGCGATAGCGAAGCGAACTCCGTCCAGAGATCCGTTACCGCAGGGCGAAGAGCAATCTCTACGTGGACTATACGAGAAATGGATTGTAGAAAACTACGCCGATGAAGACGTGGTGGGCGCGTTGGGCCACATTGCGATGCCTGAAGGCAGAGATACGTCCCGAGAAACAGTCGTTCATATTGGTAACGGCTTCCTCATGCATGAGTCGCTTGCGGGTGAATGGCCTCAGCTGACAGATCTTGAGGTTCCTGAAGAATTATTTAACTCCGTTGAAGCCACCCAATTTCGGGAAGCGTTCAAAGCGTTGAATCTGGGTCAGCAATTTAGGGCCGAAGCTGATGAGCGGACCCATCTTCGACCTTCGACCGTCAGCTGGCGCCATCTTTGGCACGGAGAGAGGCGCGAAATCACGGATTATTTGTCTGCCTATGCAGACCTCATTCGAGCTTCGAATAGGATCGGGGACCCTGCTGGAAAGTTCTGGGCTGCTTATCCATTTTCAATTAGCATCTGGTCAACGAGGGAAGATGCACTGACAAAAGCAGTGCTACTCAGTCCATTGCATCCCATCAGACTGGCGTGGTTAGCGGGGGTCGAGGCTACGCTTTGGGACTCCGATATCGCCGAACAGCTTGCTGGAACAGTGGAAGGGTGGAATATCCCGTTCTTTGGCCCACGTGAAGAACAATACGGACGATTCATGGCAGTCCCTATGGAGACAGGAGACGAACAGGTCTTTCTGGGCTGGTCAATGCTGGTGATTGCATCAACTTCCGATCCAAAAACTTTGCAGTCACCCGCATCAGCTGCAGGGGTTCGACTGCCAGGAACGGCCGTTAGTGGGCTAAATGCGACGGCCGTCGCGGCTGCGATGCGTAGTTACAAACAGATCAATCCGCATTTATCGACACTTTCTGTTGATCTGGCGGCACAGTCTAGTCAAGCAAGATTGTCAGAAGTTGACGTGTCCGTCTTGCGAGAAGGCTATAACTGGGCATCAGACAAGAACATGCCGTTGCGCGGAGGCATACGAGTTTGGGATTCATCGCAGCGAACAGGGCAACCGCCGTTGGAGGCGATTTCTCGTTATGTGGATGCCGCAAGGGATGTTCCTATGTCCTGGAACCGATACGGTACTGAAAAGAACAATACTGTGAGGTCAGATATCCGCATTCTTCAAGACGGAGGCGTTAAGGTAAGGTTGCGCGATGATATCTCTATTTCTCAGCTTGGTGTTTTGGGAGATATTCCCTTAAGACGTTACGAGGCTATGAGCGGTGAAGTCTCGACTGGAAAGTTTTCTACTTCTTCACCGACTTTGAGCACTGACCGAGGATGGCAGCCGTTTGTGGACGCTCTCGTGGAACTTGAAGGCGCCAGCCGCAATACAGTGATTCATACGAGGCTACATGCATCGCAACTAGCGAGTGATCAAGCAAATTGGACAGTTGCAGGCGAATCTTTGATGAACCCAAGCGCTATGGCTGAGATCCTTCAGAAAAACTCATCCGGCGAACAAATGCTGTGGGAGTGGAGGCCACCGTTTTTGGAGAGTTCAAAGGGGGCCCCTGCAGTAGAACGCAGACCTTTCGTCTCTATTGCCAGAGTTCCGAATACTTTTCGACGGCAGATTCGGGATCTATTGGACTTAGTCGTAGGTAATGAACGAGCGCCGAAAGAACTCGAGGTAGATATCTTAGGGCGTCTTGGGACTCGTGGAGTCGGGTTGTCTTCGATGTTGGCTATGGGCGCCACTCACGCATCGGGTGCGTTGGGTTTTTATCTCGCATTCGAGCTCATGGAAAAAGCGAAAAGCAAATTTAGCGGTACGTTTGTTTTGCCGATCGATGCTTGTGATGCCTTCCTACGTTCACTGGCGAGTGCATCAAGTGTCACAGACTCAGGGCGTAGGGCAGATCTACTGCTCATAAAACTTGAACAGGGGCAAATAACGTTGTCTCCCGTAGAGATTAAATTCTATGGGGTGGCTTCAGACTCAGAATCACTACTTCCGAACTCAACGTCCGACTCGATACTGGCGGAGGCTGTCGAACAGGCGAACGTAACGCATGGACTATTGCAAGATGTGGGCCGAGCCTGGCTTTCTGCTCAACGGGACAACGCTAATGCAGCGCTTTGGAGTAATGGGATGGCCGCGTTAGTTGAAGCTGCCATAAGACTAAATCCTGTTGCCACGGAGGACCTTGAAGCTACACGAGCAGCCTTGCAGACGATAGTTGATGGTAAATTCTCTATCGCGGTCGGCAAGCCAGTGGTTACCTATTTCAAGCACAAGGGGACCACAGCGGATGGATATACGACTGTCGTGCAACGTGTTTCTGAGGGGCAGCTAGCAGAAAAATACGGGGAATTCGGATTATTTGCTGCAGCGGCGAGCATCGGGTTCGAGGCTGTCAAGGCGGAAGAGCACGAACTCGTTGAACGCTGGAGTGACCTCGTAAACTGGTCTCTTGATCCAACTGAACCTCCAGGTGCCGATGTAGGTTCTTCCGGACCATCTGAAGATACTCCCGACGCTGGAAGCTCAGTGAGTCCATCCATGCCAGATAGTGGTCAGGTGCCCGTACCCGAAACTAGTCCAGCCAAGAACTTTGAGGAAAATGAATCGAAAGATTCAACCGACAGCGCTTCCATCGGCATTGAAAACCGGAGACATTCGGAACAAGCAAACGATCTCGTTGAGCCAGCGGCATCTCCGGAGCAGTCCCAAGGCCAAGACGCACAGCTTAACTCGAATAACGGGGAACTTGTTGAGGAAAACGACGGCATTCGATTCAAAGTCGGTGATACCTTGGGGAGTGCCCCGGTAAGTGTCGATTTCTGGCCAAGCAATACTCGACTGAATCAGTTGAATGTTGGAGTTGTCGGTGATTTAGGTACTGGAAAGACTCAGCTTCTCAAGAGTATTATCTTCCAATTGAGAAAAAACGCCAAAGACAAGCAGGAGACACCGCTAACTACCCTGATCTTTGACTACAAACGAGATTTCCAAGATCAAGATTTTTTGAACTCGGTGGGTGGAAAGCTGCTGCGCATAGATAACATCCCACTTAACTTCTTTGCGCTTCGGGGTGGATACACTCCGATGAAGGCTTCTCAAAAGTCTAATGAATTCATTGATGTCCTCGACAAGATTTATGGCGGGATCGGGCCGATCCAGAAGGATCGACTGCAAAGCGTCATAACGGACCTATATCGTGAGATGAAACCAATGGCTCCAACAATCTCGGAGGTGCTGGCCAGATATGAGGAGGACAACGACAAACCCGATTCGGTGACTGCGTTGTTGCGTAAGTTCGTGGTGTCGGAGATATTTTCAAGCGATAAGAGTCAATTGCTTTCGTTTGAAGAGCTGATGGAAAACAACGTGGTTGTCGTGGCTTTGAATGACTTTGGCACGGACGATGACGGCAAAAACGCCCTAGTGGTGCTTTTCTTGAACCTGTACTACGACTACATGCTGAACTCGCAGAAGTGGCCTTATAAGGGTTCAGATCCTCAACTTAGGACACTGAACTCGTACTTGTTGGTGGATGAAGCTGTGAACATCATGAAATACAAGTTCCCGGTTCTGATGAGCTTGCTCTTGCAAGGACGAGAATTTGGGATTGGGGTAATTCTAGCTTCCCAATATCTGTCACATTTCAAGCAAGGACAGGAAGACTATGCGCAACCCCTCTTGACGTGGTTCGTGCATAAGGTGCCTTCAGTTTCTCAAAAGGATCTCTTCATGTTGGGGTTGCCAGCCAAGACTGAAATCATGCTTCAAAAGATTCCGAAACTTGAAGTCCATCAAGCGCTGTATAAATCCTTGGGTGTGGATGGCAAATTCGTTCGAGGTCTTCCCTACTTCGAAGTAGTCAGAAGAATCTAGAGTGGGGAAGCGGTCAATTCACTAAAATGTCGCCCGATGCCGGAGAATAGATACTGATGAAATACGTAGATCTGTTCTCCGGCTGTGGCGGTTTAAGCCTCGGAGTTGAAACGAGCGGCGCTGACTTGGTGCTGGCTGTCGAAAAATCCGACCAAGCGGCTAGGACTTTCCGGCATAATTTGGTAGCGGATGCTTCAAGTGACATTCTTTGGCAAGATTACTTGAAAATGACTTTGCCAGAGCAGGCCGCGCAAAAAGTAGTCGTTGACGAAGTTCAGAGCCTCTTGAGTAATGAGCAAGTGATGTCGGGATTACGGGACCAGAAGCTGGATTTCGTTGTAGGGGGGCCTCCTTGCCAGGGGTTTTCACTGGCTGGTCTCAGACGACCAGACGATGTGCGCAATCAGCTTCCTTACCAGTTTCTCGAATTTGTAGAAAAAACACAGCCCAAGATGGTTGTGATTGAAAATGTTCTGGGAATGGGACAGAGCTTTTCCAAGGATGCCGAGTCATCGTTTGCGCAATTGCAGGTTGCTCTTTCACAACTTGGGCCCGGTTACGAAGTGCAAGCAGTTCGGGCGGACGCCGTGCATTATGGCGCGCCCCAACATCGTCCACGATTATTGATCGTTGGACTTGACAAGAGAATTGCTCGAAATAAAAAAATTTCTTCCTCGAATTCCTTATGGAAATCTAATTATACGGATTTCTTGGATGGCGAAGTTCCGAAGCTGGCCCCGGAGCCAATTGTCGCTTACCAGAATAGGAGCCTAGTGAGCGATGCGGTAAGTGATCTTTTGCTGCAGAGTGCGTCCAAGCAGGAGAGCACCTCATATGTGAAGGATTTGAACGAAACTTTTGATTCTACGATTGTGTCCAGCGCTCCGGAGCGTCTGAGTAAACGATCGTTCAACCATTTCGGACGGAAACATCGTCAACCGACGATTGATAGATTCCGTATCTATCAGTTTTTGAAACAAGTCGGAATTTCGGAAAGATTGTTGCGGCAGATTGCGGATATGACCGATGACGTAGCGCGGATTTTCGTAGATTCTGAATTGCAACTAAATGCTTCGGCGGTTGAGAAAGCACAAGGCAACGGAATGTTTTCTGGGGTTCCTCTATTCGCAATCCGCGATAAGATCCTCGAATCCTCGACACGTAAGCATTCGCAAAAGGTCCTTGCCTGGGATGAGCCGGCGAGAACTGTGGTTACGCTTCCTGACGATTATGTCCATCCGAAAGAACCACGCGTATTTACCGTGAGGGAACTTGCTCGTTTTCAAGGTTTCCCTGATTCCTTTGAGTATCTCGGCCCGGAAACTACGGGGGCTCACCGTCGTAAGTTTGAGGTTCCGCAGTACTCTCAGGTTGGTAACGCCGTTTCGCCGTGGTTGGGTCTAGCAATTGGGAAAATGATTCGACGCGTTCTGGACTAGCCTTCTTGTGCGTGTGATTGTATCGGTGAAGTATTATCCGTTTCTGTGAAACTGGATTGTAAATCTAACGCGTTTGACAATCTGTACCTGGCCCGAGGGTAAAGGAGAACCAGCGTGCTGCGATGAATTGAGGGGTCGAGAAACGGGCAATTCTTTTTGGTGGAGACCACACGCTTTTAACATGGTTCTTAATCGCGCCATTAGTCGACGCTGAGGAGTGATGACGATTCCCGTGCTGGACGTGCATGTTCGTGTACTGTCGAATGCGAAAAGAGGTGGCTTGAGTGTTGTAGGGCGAGGACCCTATACCCGGCTTCGAATATGTGCGGCTTGAGCCATCATTTTATTTGGATCGTCTAGAAACTTTTGAACAATTGTTTTTTCGGCCAATGTTGAACGTAATCCGACACCGGTGTGTTGGGGGTGGCCGGCTATAAGGTTATTGACTTTCATACTCACAGAACTGGCCGACCGAAAGCGCTCATCTTTCGCGGCGTCAGAATGTATTTTTGCAGAACGCAGCAGTTGGGACAGCTCATTGATTCCGGGAGTTTTTGTGTTCACCCCACGCCATTGCCTCTTGTAAGCCAGATCGGCTGCCAGTATCATTTCTTCTTCAGTCCAACGAGGGTTAGGCATGATTTAGGCAGAACCTTTCCGGGGGAGTCCAATTATTTCGAAGGTCTTTCCATGAGTAGTTTTAAATTATCACCTTATCGTTGTTTATCGTTATTTGAGAACCCAATTGGTTTCATTGAATGATTCATCCAAGTTGAGGTTTCAAATAGAGGAGTGAGTTTGATCTTCTGTAATTGTGTTTAAGATCAGGAGTAAGTTTTGAGAACAGCGTATTTGTTGGTTGACTGTGACACCGGCATCGACGATGCCTTGGCCTTGGCATATCTGTGCTCTCTCGAAAATGTGCAGATCGAAGCAGTTACCAGTACTCCGGGCAACGTTGATGTCGAGCAAGTTGCGGCTAATAACCGCGCACTGCTCAAGCTCTGCGGAAAGCCAGACGTTCCGGTACTTATCGGTGCCCGCGAACCACTTGAGATCCCGCTGGTGACAACCCCTGAGACTCACGGTTCTCAGGGAGTTGGCTACGCAACGCTTCCCGAACCTGGCGCAGACTCATCGGCAAGCACTGATGCCGTCGACTATTGGATCCAATCGGCGCATGCCCATCCCGGAGAACTGACTGTCCTACTGACTGCACCGCTCACGAATTTCGCGCTGGCACTGCGCCGCGAACCAAAACTGCCGTGGCTGCTTCGAAAAGTTGTCATCATGGGTGGTGCCTTCTACTACCAGGGCAACACCACGCCCACCGCAGAGTGGAATACTCATGTAGACCCGCACGCTGCCAAAGAGGTTTTTGCCGCCTACACTGCAGCAGCTGAACTGGGACTGGAGTCCGAGAAGCTTCCCATCGTGTGCTCGCTGGACACCACCGAACGATTTGAAATGCAGCCAGAGTTCCTGACCAGGCTGGCCGAAGAAGCTGGCTGCGAAAAACCAGAATTGGTTCAAGCCAGCGACCCGGAAGGCACGCTCAGCAAGGCATCCATTCCGCTGGTGCGCTACCTTTCTGACGCCCTACGTTTTTACTTTGAATTCCACCGCCACTATGACCAGGGCTATATCGCTCACGTCCACGACTACTTCGCCGCAGGCGTCGCTGCTGGAACACTTGAATATGAAACCCACACCGCCACCATCGATGTCGAAACAGAATCACAATTACTGTTTGGAACCACAGTTGCTGACTTCCGTGGGCTGTGGGGCAAACCAGCGAATGCGCATGTGGTCTCGCATAATGACCCGCAAGCAGGCTTTGGAGAACTGGTAAATCGCCTCGGTGCTTTGGCGCGGAAAGTAACCACCGACTCTTAGCCGTTCAGGTTGGTGAGCTAGAATCATCTACCGGGTCGAGGTGACATAGACCCGCAGCTCGCGCGCGCCAGCCTGAACTTTGGTGCGCAGTCATACCCGTACCTCAGGACTGCCTCATCATGTCATCAAATCTTCTGTTGCCCGAAGAAACTTCGTCGCAAACACTCAGCCGCCGCCTCATGGCAATCGCAGGAACCGTCATCCTCGTGGCCACCTACATCACCTTGATTACCACTCAGCCAATGGGGATTGCTGAGGGTCTGGGACAAGGTGTTGCCCTGGGCACCTTTGTTGCCTACCTCGTAGCAGCAGTTCTTCTGCTACTGGCTGTATTGCCTGATCTTCCAGTCTCCACCTTGACCCTGATTCCAGTGGCGCTGGTCCTGAACATCATCCTCGGCCAGTTTGTCGGCTCGGTGATGATTCCTCTTTACATTGACTCCATCGGTACAGTCACCGTTGGCTTCCTCGCTGGACGTCGTGCTGGTGCTGCCACCGGTGTCTTGAGCACCTTGGTTTGGTCCTTGTTCGCGCCGACTGTTTTGCCTTTCGCAGCCGGTGCCGCACTGGTTGGATTCCTAGCTGGCACCGCCGCGCGTTACGGAGCACTGCGCCGTGTTTACTTGGCTCCAGTTGCTGGCCTCGTTGCAGGTGTTCTTGTCGGAGTGGTTTCATCTCCGGTGGCGACCTTCGTTTATGGTGGCACCTCGGGCGTAGGCACTGGCGCATTGGTTGCTGCCTTCAGCTCCATGGGCGACTCACTGCTCTCTGCTGTTACCAAGCAGGCACTGATTTCAGATCCAGGGGATAAGGCAGTGGTCTTCTTGGTCGCAGCCCTTCTGGTGTACGCGCTGCCAAAGCGCTTAAGCGGTAGTTTTGAATTTGTCCGTCGCTACAACGTCTTGGGAAAGCGCGTCAGCAAGTAAGCGATAACCCATGCCCCGCACCATCAGTCTTCATCCCTTCACCATTCTGGCTATTGCCGTAGCAGTCGTTACGTTGGCAACTGCCGCCAGCCAATGGTGGCTGAGTTGCACCGTCATAGTGCTGTGCATGCTCCTAGCTAGATGGGCGGGGTATCTGAAAAAGTTGGCCGTTCTCAGCGGTGCCATACTGCTGCCAACGTTCCTTTCCTTGTTGTTGATTCATGGATTAATTTCCCGAGATCCCTCACCCGCCATGGCACAGTGGGGTCCTCTACGCGTCACCGTTCATGGCCTCGACGTGGCGCTGTCCTTGGGTCTGCGTACCGCAGTCCTAGTGGTGGTTGGCTTGCTCTGTGGATTGCTCATTGATAAGCATCAGCTGGTGGCAGCCATTGATCTGTCACCCGTCCCACCGCAGTTGGGATACCTGCTGGCGGCGACATTGTTTTTGCTGCCGCAAATGGGGGACAAACAACGCCAGATTGGTGAAGCGCAGACACTGCGCAGAGTGGGAACAAGGAAGGGAATCACGGGTTGGGTCCAACGGGTGCGATTGCGTGCGGTTCCACTGGTTCTTGCCTCAATGCAGGATGCTCAAGACCGAGCGGTTCACTTGTCTGCGCGCGGGTTCCCGGCCACCGGTGCGCGTACTCGTATGCGTACTGTGCCTGACTCCTCTGTTCAGCGAGGCATCCGTTGGACGGCCCTGGTATGCGCAGTACTTGGGCCGGCCTTGATCTTGGCGCTCGCGCAGATTGGGAGCCACTAAGCATGGGCCGAAAACTCTCCGAGCAGTCCAGTACGATAATTGGCTTGAACCTGGACACCTACACCTATCTGGACAGTAGCGACGCAGTCCTGCACGACATTCAGCTAGACATACATCCCGGCTCTCTCAACGTCATTTCAGGGCACTCAGGCTCCGGCAAATCAACGCTCGGCGCAATCCTCGCCGGGCTGCTTCCACGCCACGGTATGGATGAACTTGTCGGGTCCATCGGGGTAGGTCAGGCATTGATTGAATTCTCTTCATCATCCACCCCGCGCGTTGATGTTGCGCAGTGGGCAAAGCATGTAGGTCTAATGCCACAAGACGCGGGGCACTATCTGTCAGGCATCCGAGGCACGGTCGCCGAAGAGCTGGCCTTTTCCTTGGAAAATGCGGGAGTTCCCAGAGAGCAGATGCAACGGCGAGTCGCCGACCTTGCGCAGAAGCTTAATCTTGAGCATCTATTAGAACGCCATCCTCAACGGCTTTCCGGCGGTCAAGAACGATTAGTAGCCCTAGCCGCTTTGGCCATGAGTGAACCCGACGTCCTCGTCTTGGATGAGCCACTGGCCGGTCTGGACAAGCAAGCTACCGCAGCGGTTTCCGAGATGATCAATCTGTTGCGTGCCAACGGGGTGGCACTTGTCGTGCTTGTCGATTCGGTGGGAATCTGGGCTCGTGAAGCGGATGAACTCTGGCGGCTAAACGAAGGGACTTTACACCGCATTTCAGTCGAGGAACTGCTTCAACCCAGTGGCCAGCCACCTCGCAAGGAACGAGTGGCGACAGATGCCGAAGTCTTGCTGAATATGGACTCAGTCCAACTGGCTTACCCCGGTTCCACGAAGCCCGCAGTGAACAATCTGAACCTTCAGCTTCGCGCGGGCGAATGCCTAGGCCTGGCCGGAGCCAACGGTTCAGGCAAAACCACAGTCCTCAAGGCCATCGCAGGACTACTGAAACCAGAGACTGGAACAATGACGTTGTCTGGGGAGTCGGGCTTATTGCTGCAGAACTCTTCTGACCAGCTCTTTGAACGTACAGTCTTGCGGGAAGTGTCTTTTGGAATTCCCAAGAAGAGCGCCTTGCAGCAACGAGTACCCGAAGTCCTCTCGCAATTAGGACTTAAATCCTTTGCGCAGACCCATCCGTATGAGTTGCCAGCCTCTGCCCGCAGGTTGGTTGCTCTGGCGACGGTGTTGATCCATGAACCAAAGATCCTGCTTCTTGACGAACCGACAGAAGCACTGGATGAAGCCGGCGAAGCCATCCTTAATGAGGTCATCACCTCGGTGCAGGCTCGTGGGGGAGCGGTGGTTCTTTCCACGCATGATGAGCAGTTCATGGAACCGACGGCCGACCGCGTGCATCATATGCAGTAAAGGTGACGGAACAGACACGGGTTTGATTGACACGTCATCGACTTTTCTGCTGCTTCAGAGTAGCGTCCAAGGTATGAGGCCAACGGAAATCCCATGACCATCTTGATGCAGAAAGTGAGTTCACCATGGCTCAGTATGATGTGGCAGATCGTTCGGCAGTTGTCACCGGCGCCGGATCGGGTATCGGCCAGGCGATCGCCATCCTCTTGGCGGCCAACGGAACCAAAGTTGTTGTTCAGGACCTCAATGCCGAGGCCGCCGAGGCAACCGTAAAAACCATTAAAGCCGCAGGCGGAGAAGCCGTGGCAGTCGCGGGAGACGCAAGCTCTTCTGAGGTCATTGACGAAACCATCAAGGCGGCCATCGCCATGGCTCCGCTGAAGATCGGTGTCAACAATGCGGGCATCGGCGGTCGTTCCGCCAAGGTCGGCGAGCTCACCGATGATGACTGGGATAAGGTCATCTCGGTGAACCTGAACGCCGTCTTCCGCGGCACTCGCGCCCAGGCTAACGCCATGAGTCAGAACGGTGGCGGATCCATCGTGAACATGGCTTCCATCCTTGGATCTGTTGGCTTCGCCGGCAGCTCAGCCTATGTCTCCACTAAGCACGCAGTGGTCGGCCTGAGCAAGACTGCCGCAGTCGAATACGCCACTTCAGGCGTGCGAGTGAACAGTGTAGCCCCAGGCTTCATCGACACTCCGCTCCTGCAGAAAATTCCCAAGGAAGCCTATGACGCCTTGGTCTCCAAGCACCCCATTGCCCGGCTGGGCAAGCCTGAGGAAGTCGCTGCGTTGGTAGCGTTCCTGGCTAGCGACTCTGCCTCGTTCATCACCGGCAGCTATCACCTAGTTGATGGTGGTTACACCGCCATTTAGCCAACCAATTCGCAAGCGGAAGGCGACCGCGTGTTGCTCTTCCGCTTGCGAAGTTTTTGACCTGACGCGCCGCCGAGCCGGAGTGACAAGTCCGGTTCTTGCTCCGACTCAGAAAATGATTCAGCTCATATTTTTCGGAAATCTCGGAATAAGTTGTTGGCGAGGGTAGTTACGCTATGCAACTACAACTTCCATTTCAGGAGTCCCACGCATGGATCTGTTCTCCCCACTAGAACTCGGCGACCTCAAGCTCTCCAACCGTCTGGTCATGGCACCACTGACCCGTTCCCGCTCGGGAAAGGACGGCGTACCTACCGCTGACGTCGTTGAGTACTACCGCCAACGCGCATCCCTCGGCCTGATCGTCAGCGAGGGAACCTACCCAAGCTTTGCTGGACAGGGTTTCGTCCGCCAGCCTGGCCTCGTGACCGAGGAACAGGTTGCAGGCTGGAAGAAAGTCACTGACGCTGTGCACGCTGAGGGCGGACTCATCATCGCCCAGGTGATGCACGCTGGTCGTGTCACCCACCCGGGAACCACCGGCGTTGACTACGTCGAAGCACCAAGCGCTATTGCCGTTGAAGGCGAAACCCGCACCTATGAGGGCAAGGCCCCTTACCCAGTTCCACATGCGCTGGGCACCGAGGAACTGCCACGCATTGTTGAAGAGTTCGTCACGGCCTCCCGCAATGCGATTGCTGCTGGTTTTGACGGAGTGGAGCTACACGGCGCCAACGGCTACCTGCTCCATGAATTCCTGGCTCCAACCTCCAATACCCGCACCGACAACTACGGCGGATCACCAGAGAACCGTGCCCGCTTTGTCATCGAGGTAGTCACCGCGGTAGCAAACGCCATCGGCGCTGAAAAGACCAGCCTGCGCATCTCCCCATCGCACAACATCCAGAGCGTCATCGAAAGCGACGCGGCCGATACCCTTGCTACCTACACCGCACTGGCTGAAGGCATCGCTGAGCTGGGCCTGTCCAGCTTGAGCATCCTGCACCATGAGCCAGCTGGCGAGCTCGTTCAGTCGATCCGCAAGGCCTTCAACGGTCCAGTCATGCTGAACACCGGTTTCGGTTCGATTACCACCTATGAGGAAGCCGCCCGAGTACTAGCCACCGGTCTGGGCGAAGCCGTGGTCGTTGGCCGTCCAGCCATCGCCAACCCGGACTTGGTTCGTCGTTGGAAGGAAGAGCTGCCTTTGAATGAACCAGATTTCGCCACCTTCTACACCGAAGGCCCACAGGGCTACATCGACTACCCGTTCTGGGAGAACTAGCCTTATAGTCGACTACTGTGCGATAGTAAAGCCGTCGTTTCCGCTCACCTTAAGAGCAGGAAACGGCGGCTTTCCTTGGTGCCGGGGCTATCCGAACCAAGGTTTCTCGGCAGCGTCTAATGTCCCATCGTTCTTGGACATGTTCAGCCACTGATTGACGTACTCCTGGAACTCAGCATCACCCAGCGGCAGAAGGTAGGCCTTCTGGGAGAAATTGAATGGCTTATCCGGATGCACCGCGCACAGCTCTGGATGCTCGTGGGCAACCCAGCGGGTTTCTGAGGCATCGGTAGTCATAACGTCTGCACGACCGGCGATGATCTCGTCAAAGATCTTATTGTTGTCTTCAAAGCGGATGATCTCGCCCTTGGGGTAGTTTGCGTCAGCAAACTTCTCGTTGGTTCCACCGATAGGAGTGATGGAGCGGACCCCGGGCTTGTTGATTTCCTTGATGGTGTCGTACTTGTCCACGTTTTCGCACAAGGTGATGGGTGTCTTCCCTTCATCCAAGGTGGCTTCGCTGAAGTAGGCCTGCTGCGAGCGTTCAAGTGAAATCGAAACGCCACCTACCGCGATGTCGCACTTGGAGGTGAAGTCCGGCATCAGGTCTTTCCATGTGGTCTGAATGAATTCGGGTTCCACCTTCAGCGACTTCGCCAGATTCTTGGCCATGTCGATATCGATGCCGGACCATTCCTTGGACTTCGGATCAAGGTAGGTAAATGGGCGGTAGTCGCCCGTGGTGCATACCTTGAGTTTTCCGGCCTCGCTGACGCTGGCCAGGCGCGAATCAGTGTTCTCAATGGACTTCTCGCCGCCTTCTGTCGTGGTTGCCGGCGCGGAACACCCCGAGACAAACAGGACTGAGCCAAGGGCGCAAACGGAAGCGGTGCGGATGAAGGACGAGATCTTCTTTGAACGGTCGGTCATAGCCAAGAACTTATAAGTTCCCGCAACCGCCGCACAAGAGCTGGCGCTTTTCTTACGTGGCCGGCCTCTAGCCAGTGGCAGACACCGCAGCGGTGATATTCAAGGCAGCCACGAGGTCTTTGCTGTGCTGATGTTCCGCATTGGTCAAGAAATCATGGAGCGGACGATGCTCCACTAGCTCACCCTCGAAGAACACGGCCACGTCATCACTGACATAGCGGATCACGTCCATGTCATGGGAAATAACGACAAGGCTCAGCCCCATCCGGTCGCGAAGCTCAAGCAACAGATCAAGGATGTGGCGCTGCGCCACCGAGTCCAAGGCTGAGGTTGATTCATCACAGATCAATACCTGTGGGTCGGTGAGCAGCGCTCGCGCGATAGCCAATCGTTGCAGCTGTCCGCCTGAGCATTGGCCCGGATACCGATTCAATAATTCATCGGGCAATCCGACTTGAGTCATGGCCCGCGGCATACGTTCACTGGCAAGTTCTGCAGGCAATCTGTGCACTGCGGCACTCATGCTGGTGCGGATAGACAGGCGCGGATCAAAGGACGAGTAAGGTTCCTGGGCAATCACCTGCACCCGATTGGCTACATCGCCCTCGTATGAGTTGATGATCTGGCCGGTGGTTGGTTGTTCCAGTCCGGCAAGTAATCTGGCAAAGGTGCTTTTCCCGGAACCCGAGCGCCCCACAACACCCAGTACCTGGCCGCTATGCAGGCGCAAGGTGGTGGGCCGCAAAGCAGCTGGCCCCTTGGCCCTACGTGTGTAATTCTTGCTTGCCCCCACCGCTTCAAGCAGGCAGTCGGAGCTGTCGGCGCGTGGCTGACGGACATGAGGCAAGGTGGCCTCGATCAGCTCGCGGGTTTTGGCATGGCGGTCCTTGGAGAAAATTTGCGCAGTGGGGCACTGGTCCACAATCTGCCCGTCGCTGACCACCACCACACGGTCCGCAATATGTTGGATGCTGGCGATGTCGTGGGTGATGAACAGGACTCCCACGCCACGTTCTTGCTGCTTGCGCCGCAAGAGCTGGAGCACCTCGGCCTTGAGAATCGAATCCAGGGACGAGGTGGGCTCATCAGCCAAAATGAACTCTGGATCAGCTGCTAGCGCGATGGCCAACATGGCACGCTGAGCCATACCACCAGAGAGCTGATCCGGGCGCTGGCCGGCAATCTGCGAAGCAGGAGAAAGTCCAACTTCTTCAAGCAAGGACAGTACCTTGCTCTCATGTTTGCGCCCCTTGCCCCAACCATGGGCACCCATGGCTTCGAGCAGGTGGGCTCGAATGGTCATCCGCGGATTCATCACGCGTTTGGGCTGCTGGAATAGCATGCTGATTCGGTGCCCGCGTACCTGGTCCATGGCCTTGTCACTGAGTTGATCAAGGCGCTGGCCATCAAGGAGGATCTGGCCTTCGGCCTGCAGTCGTTCGGGCAGCAAACCCATGATGGCTTTGGTCAGCAAGGTCTTCCCAGAACCAGAACGGCCTACTACCGCCACTAACTCCCCGGAACGCAATGCACCGCGAGCCTTGGAAAGTAAGAGCTTCTGTCCGGAGCTGACCGATAGATCAGTGAATTCAAGTTCTTTAGCCATGAGTATCCGCCTTGGGTTCACTGTCCAGTACGTCCTGTCCGCCCAGTACATGGGTGATGCGGTTGCCCAGCAGGGTTACGCAGAAGCTAACAAGGAAGATGGCGGCACCGGGGACTAGTAAGCCCCACGGGGAGCGGATGGCATGTGGCTGAGCTTCTGCCAGCATGGAGCCCCAGTCTGACTGTGGCGGCTGGACGCCAATGCCTAGGTAAGACAGTGAGCCGAGCAAAACCAGAAGCAAGCCAAAACGCAATGCGGCTTGGGCCAGCACTGGGCCGGCACCAAAGGGCAGGACGTGGTGGCGCAGAATGAACCAGCGGGAAGCGCCCACATGTTTGGAGGCTTCCACATGGTGGGTAGATAACGCTTGGGCTGCCATGGAACGCACCAGACGGGCGGTAGGAGTCCACGCGACAACACCTACGGAGAGGACCATGGTGAAGAATCCCGGACCCATGACCGCAATGATCAACAGCGCAATGACGATTTCCGGCAAGGCCAGCAACAAGTCATTAATGCGTAGGAAGATTTCATCCAGCCATCCGCCGCGCAGGGCGCTGAGCAGACCCAGTGCGGTGCCAACCAGCAGCGAGAACAGTGTGGTGATCAGTGCTACGGACAAGGAGAATTGTCCGCCGTGGAGCACGCGACTGAGGGTGTCACGGCCCAGTGCGTCGGTGCCCAGAAGGTGTGCGGCACTGGGTCCTTGCAACCGGTCTACCAGCGACTGGGCATCCGGATCATAGGGTGAAATTACCGGAGCTGCGATGGTCAAGATGACTATCGCCAACAAGATGAATGCCGGAATAGACAACAGGATTTTTGATGCCCTGCTCTTAGCCATGCCGAACTCCAATCCTCACGTTGGGGTCACTGAGCTTGTGAACTAGATCGATGATTCCGGTGACCAACACTGCGCAGGTCACCACGACCACCACTCCGCCTTGGGCCACAGGTATATCGGAATTAACAATGGCATCGAAGATCAACCGGCCCATGCCGGGGATGGCGAAGATGACCTCAACAATGACAGAGCCACCCAAGAGTCCGGCAAACCAGACGCCCACCATGGTCCACAGCGGAAGCAAGCCGTGGGGAACCACATGGCGAGCCAACGCTTGGGTGCGGCTCAGGCCACGAGCGCGGGCCGCGAGCACATGCTCGGAGTCCAGCGCCTGGCGCACGCCTGAACGCACCGCAACAGTGAAAAAGCTAATGGGGCGCAAGGCCAAGATGAACACTGGCAGCACCATGGAAGCCGGGGAATCGAAGCCAGCGGAGGGCAGCAGTGACCAGCGCACGGCAAAGAGCAGAACTAGCAGTGGAGCCAGCGCGTATTCGGGAATGGCGATGAGCGCATGGGTGATCGAAGTGATCAGCTTGTCCGGCCAATGGCCTGCGCGGGTTGCTGAAATAACGCCCAAAAGAATCGATACAAGCACGGCCGCCAACAGTGCACTGCCAGCTAGTGACAAAGTGACACCAATGGCAGGGATTACCTGATCAGCTACCGGCGTCCCGCTGATATGCGACAGGCCCATATCCCCGGTGAAGAACCGTCCCAGCCACCGGCCGAACTGCACCAGCATCGGGTCGTGGAGGCCGAATTGTTCCGCGTAGGCCTGCACCATAGCCTCATCGGCTTCACCGACGTCCATCCGCGCACGCAAGAGCGCACGGACCGGATCCCCGGGGGAGACAAAGGGGACGAGGAAGACCGCGAAGGAAGAAAGCAGAACTGCTGCGCCCAGTCCAATGACTCGGCGCAGCACGGCAGACAGTGGTGACACGTTACTTGGTCTTCGCCAGATCCTTGGTCAGCACGTAGCGGGTCAAAGGATCCTGGACGTAGCCCTGAACCTTGGAACCAACACCGTCGATAGCCTGCTCATTGACCAGCCACACGTTTGCGGCGTCCTTGGCCAGGATGTCTCCGGCCTGTCGGTAGAGATCGTGGCGTTTGGTCTCATCCTTCTGAACCAATGCCTGGCTGATCAGCTTGTCGTAGTCCTTGTTGCAGTAGTGGCTCAGGTTGTAGCCACCCTCGCAGGTGTAGTCAGCCTGCAGGAAGCCGATGGGGTCAGCGATATCGATCATGCGGTTGCGCTGGCTGAGGATCATGTCGTACTTGCCGGCCAAAACGTCTGGTTCCACCGCACCGTAGGACTTGGTCACCACATTGGCCTTCAAACCAATCTGCTTGAACTGCTCCTGGATGATGGCGCCCACGCCAGCGAATTCGGCGCGTTCGGTAATGGCGATGATCTCCAGTGGCTTGTCCTGCTTGTAGCCGGAGGCCTCCACCAATTTCTTGGCTTCCTCGATGTTCACCTGGGGCACTGCTAGGTCTGGGTTGGTCCACGGCTCGCTCGGGGCGAAAGGACCGGTGGCGGGCTGTGCTGCACCTTCATAGATACTGGCGGCCATCGCTGGCAGATCCAGGGCCATGGTGGCAGCCTTGCGCAGATCCACATTGTTGAAAGGTGCCCGCGAGTTGTTCAGGTACAAGGTCGAGGTGCGAGGCGAATCGGCCTTGAGCACACTGATCTTGTCGTCGGCTTCCAAAGTTGCCAAGCTGGTGGCGGGGATGGACATGGAGATGTCAGCTTCACCGGTCTGTACCTGGGTGGCACGGGTGGCACCCTCGGTGATGTAGCGGATTTCGCCACCGGCCAGCTTCACCTCGCCGCCCCAGTAATTCTCATTGCGGTCCAGCGTCAGGGACTGCCCGGCCTTTTGAGAGACGGGGGCAAAAGGACCGGTGCAGTGATTCATCGGATCAATGCCCTTGCCGGTGTAGGCAGCAGGGGAGAGCACTCCGGCGTTCACGCTGGCCATGCGGTAGGGCAGCAACGGATCAGCAGCTGGCGTGGTGACGCGCACGGTATCAGCGTCGACGGCCTCAACCTTCTTGATGGTTTTGGGGTTCACCGCGCGTGCCGGAGCGGTAGCCTTGAGCACGTGGTTCAGCGAGCCAGCAACGGCTTTGGCGTCAAAGGTTGAGCCGTCCTGGAACTTCACGTTCTTGCGCAGGTCGAATTCCCAGACGGTGTCCGAGGTCTGCTTCCATGAAGTGGCGAGCATCGGCTCAACCTTCTTGTGAGTCTGGTCATACTTGGTCAAGGTTTCCAAGCATCCGGCGATGGAGAGCACATAGGCGTCATCGCTTTCCACAGCCCAGTTGGAAATCGGGGCGCGGAAGTTTGCAACGACCACGCGGGCCTCGGGATCAGCGGCAGCATCCGGAGCGGGAGTGGCGGTGGAGCTGCAGGCGGTCAGCGCGAGGGCAACGGCCGCAAATGCTGCGGTTGCGCTCAATCGTCCAAGGTTCATGGAAATCCTTCGGCAATACGTGATGAATTGGCATCTAATGTCTTAAAGCCTTGGTAAGCGTACCCTAATTCGGTGCATTTCTAGCTAGCGGTGAACCGGCTGAAAATAGAGTGTGTGCCAATGGAAAATTCAATCATTCAAGAACACAAGCTGAGTAGTACAAAGTTGTTGTTAGGTGTGGATGTTTCGGCGGTATTTTGCGCCATGTGTCACAGCTCATGCACCAGGCGCTTGTAGCATGCGGCCACGAACCACGCGAGCACCAAACCAAGACGCCAATAACAACGGAATGATCAGCACCAGCCACGGCACGAAGGATGAGACCGACCCATTCTGGGCCTGCGTGAGCAGCCCGCCGAAAAGCAGGTTCCCTATGAGCACCGCAACGCCGCCGCAGGTGGCGAGCAAACCAAAATAGGACCCTGTGGCATTCTTCCCCGCGAACTTCGGAACAAGACTCAGTGCAGTGGGATGCACACTCATATGTCCAAGGGTCATCAACGTGACGGCACAGAAGATCCTCACCGGACTGCTCGTGTCACCGAAAGCGGACGGCGGGATAAAGGCCAGCACACTGAACCCGCTGGCGCTCAAGATGTAGCCGATGCGAAGTGTTGCGGTAGGGCCGATTCTTGCAGCCAGCCAGGACACAGGAAGCTGCAACCCCAAGGTCAAAATAGAGATCCACGCGAAGATGGGACCCAGCCAATGGGTCGGCATGTTGCCTCGCGCCATCTCCAAGGGGATGGCCAGATACAACTGGTTGTAGGCCAACAAGTCCGAGGCATGCAGTGCGCAGAAAGCCAAGAACTGACGGTTAGTTAGACACTGCCGGAAACTGCCGCGGGGCTTCGACCTCGTCGAGCCAGTGCTGCTTCCGCCAGGCTTTGCGCTCGCCGGTGTGGGGGTGCGCAAGCTGAAGGCTAGGAAGATGCCGATGGCCACAAAGAATGCTGCGCCGAATCCTGCCACGGTGGAAAAACCCCAGTCCCACAGTGCAGAGCCGACCAGTGGGCCGGTGACCGCCCCGATTTCCCCGGTGATGCTCAGCCAGGCAAAGAGCGTTGTCCGGCGTACCTGGCGGTGTTCGCCTTGGTCCCGCGCAGATTGTGCAGCGGCTACCAAGATGTTCAGTCCAGGAGAAAACAATGCCCCACCAAATCCGGTGAGTAACGTGCCCAAGATGAACAGCCACAGCACCGGGGTGCTGGCCCAGAGGGAAGCTGCCAATGTGAAGAACCCAGCGGCACGTACCGCGCAACCGATCAGGATCATGGTCCTGGCGCCAAAACGGTCAGCGAGAGTTCCACCAGCCAAGAACAGGCCCTGCTGGGCAAAGGTCCGGATTCCCAAGATCAAGCCGACCGCCGAAGAAGCCAGTACGAAGTCATTGGTGAGGACTATGGCCAGAAAAGGCACGACGGCGTAAAAGCCGATATTAAACAGCGTCTGGGTTCCCAGCAATACCGGGATGCTAGAACGTGTTGGTGCGAAGGACGCGGGCTGCGGTGAACTCATGAACTTGTTGCAAGCGATCTGTTGATGGGATAGCCCGGGGTGGCTCCTGCCTGAATCGGAGGAGGCAAGACTGCAATTTTAGCTAATGCCCGGGGCCTTTCCCCGATGGAGTGGCCACCGTGGCGTTACCCTGGAACGCCTGATCAACTCTGAGCTACAAAGCCACGATTTCCGGATCCACTGTGGGAGTTTTGCTTCGGGGCTGCTCTACTGCGACAACGCACACAATCATTCCCACCGCTGCGGCCACCACAGGCAATACCGTTGGCAGGAAAATGCCAGCGACAATCAGGGCAATCCCGAGAAGATAAACGGTATTCCGGGCCGTCGAAAGCTCTCGACGTAGTACCATCAACCAGATGCCTGCAGCAAAGAGTGCCACCGGGACATTCAAGGTGGCCGCCGCGGTGATGCCAGAAATTTCCGATTCGCCGCCGGCCAAGTCAATGGCCACCTCGACGCCCGCGGAGAAGGCACCGGCCGCCGCGAAGATGAAGTAGTGGAAGTATCCGTAGGTCAACGAGGAACGCAGCGAACGGATCAGATGATGGTGACCCCGGGCGAAGTAGATCCACCACATGCCCGCAGCAATGATCAGCCCGCACGAGGCAATGGTCATCAACAGGCTCAGATGCTCAGTGGTGTGAAGACTTTCTACCACGGCATTGGCCGAGGCCAAGATCGATTCACCGAGCAGGATGAGGGTGAACAAGCCATAGCGCTCGGTGATGTGATGCGGATGCCACGGGGTGTTGCGGTGGGACTCCGCCCATGCAGGAACCGAGATTTCAGCGATCATCAGCACGAAGAAGCCAATGAAACCTGCGGTCTCGGGCAGCAGAAGTCGGATAAACCAAGCGACCTGCACCAGCGCGATGCCCAGCGCATAGCGGATGGCCGTGGTGCGCATTTCCTCGGAGCTCATGGCTACTCGGATCCACTGCGCGATCAACGCCACGCGCATGATCGCATAGCCGATGGTGATGATCATGAAGTCGTGCTCCGCCATCGCCTGGGCCGCCCCAGAGGCAAGCACCAGGACCCCAGCCATTTGAACAAAGGTGAGAAGTCGGTACAGCCAGTCGTCGGTATCAAAAGCGGTGGCGAGCCAGCTGAAGTTCATCCATGACCACCAGATGGCAAAGAACACCATGAGGTAGCCGATGACGCCGGCGCCCAGATGATCTTCCACCGCCATGTGGTGCAACTGAACCGAGGCGAAAGACACGGCAACTACGAAGACCAGATCAAAGAACAGTTCCAGCGGGCTGGCCGCGCGATGTGGTTCTTTTGGGTTGCGGGGCAACATGGGTTGCAAGAATCGAGGGGAAATTGCGTTCACGATGTCGACTTTCCGATTGGAGTAGCGCTTGAATCACTGCCAGCGTGGCTTGGTTCCTTTTTGATTCTAGTGATTCCTCCGCGTTGTTGATGAGAATCTGAGTTCTTGAACGTTCGTGGCTTCGGGCGGGAGGCGCTGGGAACCAAACTGTCGGGGCACTGATCTAGAGTGGGATCTGGTTCAAGAGTTGCGGCGCTAAGTACCTGGCTAGCCGTACGGCAACCCTGCTTCAGCGAGCGGGGTGCCCCAGGGGAAGAACCGTTCCGAGGCAACCGCCATCGGTTCAGTTTGCGGTTTGGCCCGTCCAGTAATCGGCACGGGCTTGGCCGCTCTCACGCTAGGAGCGTCCTCCATGGCTCATCAGCCTTTTGACGATAAGCACGAATCCGACTTCCGAGAATGGAAGAAGGAGATCCGCGACGAAGACACCAGTGGCGGCAAACCCATGTTGGCACCGGCAAGATTTGAGCACACCAGCGACGGCCGGGTGATCTTGGTCCCCGACAATGGCGACAGAATGCTGGATCAATATAGATTGCCGGTTCTGTCTGACGAAGTGGAACTGAGCGAAAACGAACAACGCAAGCGACGCTGGTACTCAGCACTGTTGGATTGCCCCTACGTTGCCCCGGAGCTTGTGGGCGCTCGCGCCCCTTGGGCAGTCTTCATGAATTATCGTGCCCAACGTCTGATCGATGGTCACTGCTACGTAGTAGAGGGCTACGACGAATATATTAAACGCTGGGAATCGGTAGGCATCGGATCGGATTTGTACCTTGTGATCCACCAATCCAAGCGTCGTGCAGTTGAAGATATTCGCAGTCTGCAGACCTCGGATCTAGCAAAGCAGGCACTGGAAGCTCGATTGGCCTACCTGCACCTCGGGCCAGCAGATGGTGGGCTGCGTGGCCGGAGCTTGGTGCCTGAACATTGGAAAGATCTGCCCTATTTGCTGACCCGTTTGCGTCCTTGTATCGCCATTAGGCGAATTATTGATGCCGGGCTTTAGCCTCCATCACAGCTGTTGAGGTTCGGGGCGGACCACCAGTGGCCCGCCCCGAACTTGCTACCGAACCGTTGACGCTTAGTTAGCGCTTTCCAATTCTTCCAACGCCATCTGGGATGGTTGATTCTTGAAGCCCTTGGTGGTGATCCCCAGAATGAGCGCTCCGATCGCCAGCCAGATGCATCCAACGATTACTGCATGAACATCAAGCTGGGTGAGCAGGAAACCGATGACCGCTACGCCGATGGCTGGGCACAGCACATAGAGCAGGGCGTTGAGTTTCTTGCCTTCTCGGCGTTGGCGATCCCAGTACACAATCACTGACACGTTGACCATGATGAATGCAACGAAGGCGCCGAAGTTGATGAACGAGGTTGACGTTGCAACATCCATGAACATCGCAATCAGTCCCACCACAGCGATGGCCACGATGGAGAAGACCGGGGTGCTGAACCGATTATTGAGCTTTCCGAAGATCTTCCGTGGAAGAACTCCGTCTCGCCCCATCGCGAAGAGCAACCGGCTGCCCGCTGCTTGAGCAGCGATGCCGGAAGTGAACTGGGCAATCACCAATGCGGCCAAGAAGATGGCTCCGAAGAGGTTGCCGCCAATGTGCTGCGCGATTTCAAAACCGGCCGCATCGGAGTTTTCAAAGATTCCGCCTGGGTGCACCAACTGAACGGTGTAGGCCACGACAACAAAGATTCCGCCACCAATCAGCGCGATCAGCATGATGGCTTTAGGTACCGTGCGGCGAGGTTCCAATGTTTCTTCGGTCAGTGTGGTGACTGCATCAAAACCGAGGAAGGAGTAGGCGGCGATAGCAGCGCCGGCCGCGATCCCTGCAGGGTTCGCTCCGATCCCAGTGAATGGCGAGGCGCTCACCAAAGCCGAGGCGCCATGTTCGCTGGAAACACTTGCTATGGAGAGGGCAACGAAGAATACGATGACCAAGATCTGGAAGGACATCAATACCAGATTGACCCGGTCGGCCACCTTGATGCCGATGATGTTCAAGGCTGTCGTAAGCACAATGAATCCGAGAATCCATACCGGCATGGGCACCGCCGGGAATTGGGCCTGCAGGTATGAGCCGCCGATCAGCCAGATCACCATGGGCAGGAATAGGTAGTCGAGCATGGTGGCCCAGCCGACCAAGAATCCCACCCGTCCATCGATGGTCTTGCGAACATAGGTGTAGGCGGAACCTGCCACCGGATAGGCCGCAGCCATCCGACCATAACTATTGGCGGTAAATAGCATTGCTAGCAGGGCAATCAGGTAAGCACTGGCGCTGGCGCCGCTGGTTTCAGAAGCAATGACTCCAAAGATTCCCAAGACAATCAGTGGGGTGAGATAGGCCAGCCCGAAGATCACCAAGGATGGCAATTTCAGGGTGCGAGTCAGCGTAGGGGTGGAAGACATGGAAAACTCCGTCGTTTTCTAGGAGCGGGATTGAGGTTGTTGCGGGGTCCAGCGTGCTGGATCAAGTTCACCGCTGTAGAGCGGAAGCTTGATTGAGGCATCGTCGGGCTGGAATTGTGACCAGACGCGGTTGGTGCCTGCGGTTCCGTGATCACGGACCTTCTGGACTGCCGCCGGATCTATGCGAACTACCAGGGTGTCTTCACCGAGGCCTGCTTCGCCAAGGACTATGCCCTCGGGATCCACTGCGATGCTGCGACCGCGGCCCACCGGATGAGCGCAATTTACGCTGAGCATGTACACCTGATTCACGATGGCGTTAGCTCGGGCCAAGACGAGTTCTTGTTCACGGTCTTCGCTCGTGGTTTTGACGACGTTGAGAATGGCGTTGGCACCCATCCATGCCAGATGCCGTGAGTGCTCTGGGAACCATGAGTCATAGCAGATGGATAGCCCTACAGCCCCGACTTCCGGAACCTCGGCCACTACGAACTCGGTACCCGGCAGGTGCGGTTCATAGGGGCGCCACGGGAACATCTTGCGGTAGTGGGCCACCAACGTGCCATCCGGGGCGAAGAGCAGCTGGGTATTGCGGAAGCTACCTTCCGCATCGCGCTCGCCGATGCTTCCCGGGCACAGCCAAATCTGATGCTTTGCGGCAATGGCACCGATGGCTGACACGAAGGGATCATCGAGTGACACGGCCGCGGCCTCTAATGCTGCACTGCGATCTTCAACGGGAAGGTGCTCGGTCCCGTGTAGATGCAGTTCAGGGTAAATCAGCATCTGAAGATTGCTGTGGCGCTGGACAGTCGCGGCAACGTCTTCGGCAAAGGCCTGCAGTGGATTCTCTGCAGGCAGCGGAAGGCGCTGGGCTAGGCCGGCGGTGATTATGTGGGACATCGAGATCTACCTTCAAACAACGTATAAGTGATCAATATGATCAGTTATACAAATGTATGTGACGTAGCCGATAGACTCAATACATGACGGCGAAAAATATTTCGGGACTAACCCACGCCGAAGAACGTGAAATCGATAGATTGTTCCACGCTGCGCCGGGGGCTGCGGCAGTAACGCGCTTGTCAGCTGTGGAAACCGTAAGGGCAAGAATCCTGCTCTCGGTCGAGTATGGATTGCTAGTTCCGGGCGGAAAACTTCCCAGTACTGAATTGATTGCTTCGGGTCTAGAAGTCAGCGTGATCACTGCGCGGCGCGGTTTGGAAAGCCTGGTTGAAGACGGTGTCCTTGAGCGGCGCAGAGGGCGCGGAGGTGGAACCTTTGTCGCTCAGAACCCGCCAAGGATCAATGATGTCGCCGTGCAAGCTTTCCGAGATGATGTGCCAGAAGTGCTGCGGCTGATTGACCAACGAAGCCTGATGGAAAGCGCCATTGCTGCACAAGCGGCTATGAATGCCACCGAAGCGCAATGCGAAGAATTGGAAGTACTGATTCAACGCTCTGCCAATGCCGCTAATTGGCACGAGCATCATATTCCTGACACCAAATTCCACCGACTGGTCGCCGAGATCAGCGGGCTTCCAGAAGTGCCCACCTATCTGTCCAGCTACGAATCCTTGCTCAAGTACTTTGTCCCGTATCCGCAAGAGAAACTCAATGAGGGGCGGGGGCATCACCAGCGACTGGTGGATGCTTTCCGTCAAAAAGATGCCTTGACTGCAATGGCTGTCACCAGAGAACATGTGGATGCCCTACGGCGGGAAATGTTCTTCGGACTTCACGCCGAATTACCGGCAGAACAGTAAAACACTATCTAACGGTCAGTTGGTCGGAATGTTGGTTAGATTCCATCTGCATGGGGAAGCTGACATATAAGATGAGCCTATGATTCGGGCCGTCTTTTTCCTTGGTGTGGGCTTAATGCTCGGTGGTGTCGTTGGAGGGTACATTGGTGGCCCCGGAGCAGGTGCCTTAGGACTTGGCCTTGGGATTTCGATAACCATGATGTCCTTGGTGCTCTGGATGGTTGGCCGTTCCCTGCGAGGTTTTCACCCCGATAATCCAGCGGTGGCCAAGGCGGCAGTACATGCGGGGCGTGTGGGCATGAGCCGTGTTGAGCACGTCCAGGAAACCGGAACCAGAATTAACGATCGGCCACTCTGCGAAATCGAGCTCACCGTGCAACCGCGTCACGGGAAGCCCTTTCGAACGAAATTTCGTCGGGTTTTGAATTTCCAAAAGTACATGGCCCTCATTAATGGGTCCGTGCACCCGGTGGCGATTCTGGCTGAAGGGGAGCCGGACATTAGCTTCATCGATCCCGAAGAACTCAGTGACCCCAGCCTGCTTAAACTGCCAGTGCCATCTGTTGCTTCCGCGGGACAACTGCTTATTCCAAAACCAGGAAAACTACGAGCCAACGGAAAGCGGACCAGGCCGCTGATCGGCACCAGCAAGCGATGGCTGCCACTGCGCGCGGTGTTGTATGCCGTCATGATCTGCGCCGGTGCCGCTATCGTACTTTTGCCGATGCGGGGTGCCGTAGAGCTGAGTCTTGAATCCAAGAAAGTGACTGGTTCGTGGATTCCCGATATGCGCACTGAGCCAGGGGTGAGTGCTGCGCTTGAAGCTCTGGAACAGGAAGTCGGCCATGACCGAGTTGTTGCCGTGTCTTTGCATAAGAACTTTGTTCTCGTCGATGCCCCTGTAGGGCCAGGCACGTTGAATACCGACAGCTGGCAGTATCGCGGTGGAAAGCTCACCAACAGTGGGCCGATCTCTCGGCAGCCCGAGTCCGAAGCTGCGCTATTCCGGACCACAGATGTTCAATGGAAGACTTACTGGCCCGCCGTGCAATCGGTAGCTTCGGGTCTGAACGCGGACATTACCGATAACATCGGAATCTTCTCAGAACGGGCATCGAGCACCGAAGTTGATGGTGATTCTTTTGTGGAACATTACGGGGAGGTTATTGCTCGGTTCACTGTCAACGCTCCATACTCTTCAACCGCTTACACAATGGACAGTCGTGGCGAAAACATCGAGGAAAGGTAGTCAGTGGCGTTTGCCTCGCTAGCCTCATGAAGTGGACCAGGACGATGGTCGGCAAATTCGGATAAGTGCGCGAATTCTTCGTGCAGGTTGCTGGAATGGGCGGCGCGAGGTTCTCCGCGGAGATTGAACTACCGGCGTCCTGCGAGGCGCCAGAACAACGCCAGTTGCCCGCGGTATCTACAGCTGAGTAGTTTCAGTTAGTGGGACGACGCTGCTACTGGGCACAGCGAAGCAACTCCACGTCCCGTAAACGCTGGAATAGAGCCACAGGTGAAATTCTTATTAGCCTCTGCACTAAAAGTGATTCGTCAAGAATACTGTCACCCCGCTATGTCCGCGTTGGCGAGTATCTGTTTTTGATGGCGTTGCGACTGTTGCGCTAGTTCTATCTGTGGCCCGCGCGGTGCGTATTTGACGCTCCCGGACGCCGAAATTTAGCCAGACTATAACCTCGTTAGTAAGGGTGCGGATTCGCTTCACCGACGAGGCCCTGCCCTAATCACCCAGGAGGCGACTGCTTGGTTGAATCAACTATCGCATGCATCCGTGGTAAATCTAGGAGATCAGTCTTCGTCAATCACTGTATGAAACTATCGAGCTATGTTATTTTTACCTTGGTAAATTAAATCCGTTCATCAGATTTTAAGGAGTTGTTGGTGGTCTCAGCGTTTATCTCAGTAATCGCTTGCCTGGTAGTAGTGGCGGTAGTAGTTATTTTGGTTGTCTCAAAAGTCAAGAAGAAGAGACGCGGAGCAGGAAAATGAAAATTCGTGGCTTTGTGTCGATCTTGTTGGCTGGGGCGCTGCTTTTCTCAAGCTCGCTACCTTCCGTAGCTGTAGATCTAAGATCCCCAAAGATGACATCTCAAATATTCGTTCTGGACTAAGCGAGGTGGGTGTTGAACCGAAGGTTCAAGATCGGCTAATCAATAAGCTCGAAAGAGGGATCGTCTGGGATTCACTCAATGGATCGTCGAAACCGGTCAAGAAAACCATTGAACAGCTGAGTGGCGAGACTGTAGAACGTCTGGTGTATGCAGACGGATCTGTCGTGGTCAGTGAAACTCAAAGAGGAATAGATCTTCCTAGTAACGTGGCCATGCCTGCCTCGAAAATAACCGGATGCCTCAAGCTTAAGTCAAAAAGTGGTTGGTCTCGTTGGGGGGACTGCAAGTCCAAAGTGAATCTCGTGATCGTTCAGATGAGTTTCATGTTTAACTACTCCCTTAAGAAGGGGAAGCAGGCGCGCATCGATAAAATTTTCAACCATTCCAACTTCTGCACTTGTATCGTCGACAGGGATCGTACAAAAATAACAAGGAAATATACAGACGGTGCCGCGCCAGCAACCGCACGCGCCTCGGTTCGATACACTATCGGTCCTTGGAAAGGCGTGGGTGTCATGTCGGATGGATGGTCGCAGATCAATATCAACAAAAACGGGAAGCTCTGGACCACGCACAATTAGCCTCGTGGTCACAAAAGAGACAGTGCAACTCCCATTTTTGCAGTAACTGTATCGGGCACTGAATGCTCTAACTGGCAACACGAATGAGACAAATGAAGCGCCAGGCCTTGTGGCCTGGCGCTTTTCGTGACGGTGGGGCCGCCTGTCGGTTTACATGCAATGAACCGGCGCACAAGTCCGCCTCAAAATCATAGAAATTGCACGATGGTTGCTGCAAAGTTAAAAATGAATCTGCTACGAACTACTGGATCGATGGCCTAAAGCTGGTTACTGAGGGCGGGGAGCCGCCACGGCCATGGTGCGAAACGGTTCGCTAAACCCCGAGAGCTTTACGCAGTCGAGCCACGTGTCCCTTGGCGTCAACGCCGTATTCAACTTGAGAGATCTTTCCTTGCGCATCGACCACAGCGGTAGAGCGCAAGGTGCCGACGATGGTCTTCTCGCCAAAAGTCTTTTCGCCATAGGAGCCATAGGCCTTGGCCACTGCATTGTCGAGGTCGGAGAGCAGTGGGAAATTCAATGACTCATCGTTGGTGAAACTGGCCAGGGCTTCCGGGGCATCAGGAGAAATGCCCAGTACCGCGTAGCCAGCACCTTGCAGCGAGTTCAGGTTGTCGCGGAAGTCGCAGGCTTCGGTGGTGCAACCAGGAGTGGCTGCCTTTGGGTAGAAATAGACGATGACGTTCTGCCCCGCATAATCGGACAGTGCTACGTTTTTCCCCTCAGCGTTCAGCAACGAAAAGTCTGGTGCTTGTTGGCCAACTGACAGGGGAGTGGAATGCTCCGACATAATCTCAACTTTCGTATTGTGGTATTTAGTTTTCATCTTATGACTTGTTGGTGTTCGTCGCTAGAGGGGCGGCGATAAGTTTTGCTGTGCACAGCACCAACTGTTCCTTGATGCCACCTACCAATGCTTGACCGTCCATGAACGCCTCGACCAAAGATGTTCGACTGGGTCCATGAAAGTCTGTTGGAACAATCCTGAAACCGAGAAGCAGTCTGCGGCCCTTGAGAAGGACAGTACTTGCATCATGGCAGTCAAAGCAGTTGTTGATCAACGGACCGCCGCAGAAATGGCGGGGATCAAATGAGTCAATCATCAAAACCCCAACGCGCCGTTGGATTGATTGCGGATCCTGGCATTGCCCGGGCGTTATCGAACCGCGTATCGAAGCGCTTAGAAATCAAGCTCAACAACGGTTTTGAAAGTCGCTATGAATGGCAGGTCAGCACCGGCACCTATACCTTGCCGCTTGGAGTCAGCGGGCGTGTGGCTCTGAACGATAAAGTCCCTGAACTTCGCAAGAAGCACGGGTGGGATTACATCATCTATCTCACCGATGTACCGCACTATGTGCAAGAACGCCCGGTGCGTTCGGTGATAAGTCCACAGGATGCCTCTGCGGTGTTGAGCGTACCAACGATGGGTTTTGCCAGAATCAGCGTTCTGGCCAATCATCTAGCTGAACTCGTGCAAGAACTTTCCACCGGACAGGAACCTGTCCGTCCCGGCTCACAGCTGGCCAAGGCCATCAGCATCCAGGGAAGTTTGCCCGATGGGGAGCAATCCCAAGATCGAGTCACGAGTATCGAAGGCCTGCGTGGACGGCTCTTGCTCATCGGCGGAATGGTCCGAAGCAACAGGCCGTGGAGGCTGGTGCCGCGGCTGTCGTCAGCGATGGCCGGCGCCGTGGCGACCGGTGCCTTCGGCGTGTTCTATACCAGCATCTGGTCCATGGCCGACTACCTCTCGTCACCGCGCCTGGTGATGATCACGGTATTCAGTATTTTGGTTTTGGCCTTCTGGCTTCTGCTGCATAACCGATTATGGGAGAGCCCCCAGGGCAGCCGCAGGCGCGAAAAATTGGTGGTGTACAACGCGGCCACCTTGCTCACCGTTTCCCTGGCAGCGGCGGCAATGTACATTCTGCTCTTCTTGGCTCTGTTCTTGGGAGCACTGATTGTCATTGATCAGGACTATCTGGCCTCGCAACTAGGCCATCAAGTCGGCCTAGCCGAGTACTTTAACCTTGCCTGGCTCGCCTCGTCACTCGGGTTGATGGGTGGTGCTGTCGGTTCCAGCTTTGACGACGTGGCACGCGTGCAGCGCGCTACCTTCAGCCAGCGGGAATACGAGCGCCGAAATATGAATTTCTCCGTGGAAGGGCCCACCGAGGAGTCCCAGTGACCGGTGGACCTGTTAACTTAACGTCGAGTTGCGTGCGATCAGCGTGGCCGCTCGGGGAAGCTGAGTCCTGGCGCAAAACCACCAGCAACCCCTTTCATCTGCTCGGCCAGTTAGTTAGCGTGGGGCGCACAAGGTCTTGCAGTCAACCTCGGTCTTGCCACGGCAATTCAGGAACGGAGAGACAAGATGGCAGTCAAAGCACAAAGTCCAGTCAAGGACGAAGAACTCTACGAAGAACTGCGCAAGGACGGAAACTCCAAGCAGAAGTCTGCCCGGATCGCTAACGCCGCCGCCCGTGATGGCCGGTCCAAGGTGGGGCAGCGCGGAGGAAAGGCTGGCGACTACGAGGACTGGACGGTCGCGGATCTTCGCAAGCGGGCCGCGGAAATAGGCATTAACGGTCGCTCCAAGATGGTCAAGAGCGAACTGATCAAAGCACTGCGCAATTCATGAACCTCGAATCAAAATCAAAGATCAGGAGGCGCAGATGAATGACCGAAAGAACCCAGAAGAGCCCGCACGCACCACCGAACTTGATGAATCCACCAAGCCGGGGGACGAGCGCGTAGTCCGCCGCGGTGAAATCAACAATCAGCCCGATCACGCGGAGGCTGCGACGGACGACGACGGCCGGTTCGACGCCGGATAGCAAGACTCACCCAAAATCAAGCGCTATGCACGCATTAGTAAGAATGGAGAGGGCTCATGGGATTTTTAGACAAGGCCAAAGACCTGCTCGGACAGGCCGCCGACCGCTTGAAGGACCCGGATAAGGATCTGGTGGAGAAAGCCTGGCCACTGGGAGAACCCGATGATGAGCACTTGCCTCAAGATGGACAAGATCTGGAAGGTCAGCCGAGCGAAGGTGAAGATTTCACCGATTCCATTGAAGGCGAGGAGCAACCTTCATCCCCAAACACCGGTGAGTCGGTGACCGGAGTCGACCCAGAACTCACCGACCCAGACAGGGACGACCAGTAGCAACAGGCGCTGGAGGGCGCCGGAAAATGAGGTGAACCATGAGCGGTACGGACATTCTTGATAGGCAACAAGTCAACGAGTACCTGCAGGATCTTGTTCAGTGGCGGCAGGTCCCCGGAGCCATCGCTGCAGTATTTGAAACTGGGACCGCGGCGGTAGCTATCGAGCTATTTAATGACATTGCCCGGGCGGCAGAAATCGACAATCATCATCCCGATGTCGACTGGCGATATAACCGGCTCTTCGTGACCACGACCTCTCATGATGTGGGAGGAGCTGTCACCACGCGGGACATTGCCTTGGCCACCAAGATCTCAGGCCTTGCCCAAGAGCGGGGAGCCACCGCGCGAACAGATCTCATCGGTGTTGTTGAAATCGCCATCGACACCGAGGACCAGAATGCCATCAGTTCCCAGTGGGCTGCTGGGTTGGGGTACAAGGTGGCCAGTGATGGCAGCCTGATGGATCCTAACCATCGCTTGCCAGCTATCTGGTTCCAGAAGACCTCTACCCCGAACCCCAACCGGCTGCACCTAGATGTTTGGGTGCCGCATTCGGACAGCGGTGCGGCGCTCGACGCCGTGGCGGAGGCGGGCGCGGAATTGGATGCCGAGTCGGCCCCGAGCTTCACCGTGGCCACCGACAGTCAGGGCAACAGGTTCTGCATCTGCACCGAGCAGGACCGCTGAGGCGTAGCACCACAGGCCAAAGTAATATTCGAGCTTTTCCAATAAAGTTCGGCACCGCCGGTCATACATTGAATATAGTGACGCACGGCGTGCGCCTGGACCAACCACGGCGGCTCCCTGCGGCTGGAAGAGAGGAATGCACATGAGCCATGCAGCACAGATCCTGGACGCCATCAGTGGGCAGCTGCCCTGGCAGGTTGAGCTCTACAAGCATTTCCACCAGCATCCCGAACTGGGGCTGGCCGAACATGAAACCTCCGCACGGATCGCCTCGGAGCTTGGGGCCTTGGGCTACGAGATCCACAAGATCGGCGGCACCGGAATTGTCGGCGTGCTGGCCAACGGGGCCGGGCCGGTGGTGCTGGCCCGCGCCGATATCGACGCACTGCCGGTCACCGAGAATACCGGCCTGGACTATGCCTCTGAGGTCGATGGCGTCATGCATGCCTGCGGTCATGACATGCACATCACCACCCTCTTGGGAGCATCGCGCCTGCTCTCCGAGCACCGGGAATCTTGGTCCGGCACCCATATCGCGCTCTTCCAGCCCGCCGAGGAAACTGCCGCAGGAGCCAAGGCCATGGTGGCCGACGGGCTAGTGGAGAAGATCCCGAAGCCCGAGGTGGCTCTGGCACAGCATGTGATGCCCGTGGAAGCGGGGAAGATCGGCACCACCGCAGGACCAATCCTTTCCGCTGGCGACAGCCTGCGCATCACCGTCTACGGACGCGGGGCCCACGGCTCGATGCCGCATAACTCGGTGGATCCGGTGGTCCTGGCCGCCTCCATCGTGCTCAAGCTGCAGACCATTGTTTCGCGTGAAACCCGGCCCGGGCAGTTCGCCGTGCTGACCGTGGGCGCGCTCAATGCCGGCAGCGCCGCGAATATCATCCCGGACCGGGCCCAGTTGCTGCTGAACATTCGCACCTATGATGTGGCGCTGCGCCAGCAGATCATCGACTCCATCCAGCGCATCGTTCGCGGCGAATGCCAAGCGGCCGGCTCGCCGCAGGAACCGCAGTTCGAGTTCTACGACCAGTTCCCGCTGACCAGCAATGACGCGGTGGTCAACGACAAGGTCACCAAGGCCTTTGAAGCACATTTCGCTGACGGCCAGGTCTACCAGGCCGATCCGGCCACCGCCTCGGAGGACTTCAGCACCATCCCCGATGCCTTTGGCATCCCGTACGTCTACTGGACCGTGGGCTGTGCGGATCCGGAGGCCTACCGAGCGGCGGTGGCAGAGGGCACCGTCGCCTCGAAAATCCCGGCGAACCACTCGCCGTTCTTCGCCCCGGTGATCAACCCGACTCTTGAAACAGGAACCCGCACCCAAGTGTTGGCCGCGTTGGCCTACCTAGGCTCTGACGCTGGTTAATGAGGACAAAAAATTCCTCAACGAAAAGTTTCGTTGAGGAATTTTTTTGGATTCTCGCTTAAGCGAAGACTGCGTACACCACCCAGCACAGTGCAAAGCTGATGACACCAACGGCCGTGGCGATCACCGTCCAGGTTGATAACGCGGTCTTGGTGGAGATCCCGAGGAAACGACTGACCAGCCAGAAACCTGAGTCGTTGACGTGTGAGAGTGTGATGGCGCCGGCAACCATGGCCACCACTAGGCAAGCTAGGCCCAGCGCAGACTGCTCTCCGGAGGCACTGATAGCTGGGGCCATCAACCCTGCAGCGGTGGTACCAGCCACGGTGGCAGAACCCTGAGCCACACGCATGATCACAGCAATGAGGAAGCCAGCTAGGATCAGCGGCATACCCACGGCTTGCAAACTTGTGGCCATGGCTCCACCAATGCCGGTGGCGGTGAGGACTCCGCCGAAGATTCCGCCAGCGCCGGTGATCAGGATGATCGAGCAGACCGGGGCCAGTGCATCATCAACAACCTTCTCCAAGGCCCCGCCGATAGGTCCGTCATGACCACGGATGATCAGCAGATACATCGCCAAGATCGTGGAGAGCAACAGAGCAATCGGGGTGTTGCCGAGGAAGACCAGGACCTGGGCCCAGAGCGCGTCTGTCGGTACGGCTCCGGTGGTCTGCAGGGTTTTGAGCCCGGTATTCATGAAGATCAGCACCAGCGGCAGCAGCAATAGTCCCAGCACTACTCCGAAGCTCGGAGGATTCTCGAGATCCTCCTTCTTCTTACCCATCAGTTCAGGAACGGAGACCATCTGGGTGCGCGAGGCTAAGAACAGCGAGAGCCGGTAGCCGGCGACGTACCAGGTGGGCAGCCCGACCAAAAGGCCAACCATGAGGACCAGACCCACGTCGGCCCCGACGATGCCGGCCGCTGCCACCGGTCCAGGATGCGGCGGAACTAGGGCATGCATGACCAGGAAGGCACCAGCTGAGGGCAGGGCGTAGCGCAGCAGACCGCCGCCAACCCGTCGTGCCACGGTGTAGATGATGGGCAGCATGACGATGAATCCGGCATCCAGGAAAATCGGGAAGCCGAAGAGCAATGAAGCCACCGATAGGGCCAGCGGGGCGCGTTTCTCACCAAATAAGCCAATGAGTTTTTCGGAGATCACCTGGGCGCCACCAGAAGTTTCGATGATTCGGCCCAGAACTGCGCCGAAACCAACCAGCATGGCAACATTGCCCAGGGTTTTGCCGAAGGGGCCAACGATGGTGTCCAACAGGTCGTTAGCGCTAACGCCGGCGGCAACTGCGGTCAGCAAGCTGACGATTGTCAATGAGAAGAACGCATGTAAGCGGACTTTCATGATCAGGAACAGCAAGACGGCAATGGCCAGAACAGCGATCAGCAGCAACACGGGGGTCGGCACTGACCCCTGCGGTGCTGCAGCGGCGGCTGCCGGGAGAGAAATCAGGTGATTCATGAGGTCTCCAGATGAATTTGGCGGGCGCGCGCTTCATCGAGCACGGCGCCGAAGTTGGCTGGGTCATGAGCGAAGCGGCCCAAAAAGAGGCCGTCGGCTTCGGGGAGGTGGGGTAGCAGGCCAGGGCCTGCGCTCCCGCCGTAGATCAGTACGATTGGTTTTCCACTGCGGGTCAGCTGTTCTCGGATGAGCTGCAGCACCGCGTTGATATGGTCTGCGGACGCCGGTTTCGCGGCGCCAATAGCCCAGACCGGTTCATAGGCGAAGAGCACTGTGGAGGGATCGATGCTGTGTTCGCTGCCCAGAGCCAAAGCCGAGGCAATCTGATCAAGGCAGTACTGCGCAGCCTGCGGGGCATCCAGACGCTGGGGTTCACCGATGCACAGTAAAGGTTGCAGTCCGGCCGTGGTAGCAGCGCGGACTTTGGCCGTCACCACGGTGTCGGTCTCGCCAAAATCGGCGCGGCGTTCGGCATGGCCAAGCTCAACAATATGCACACCGAGCTCATGGAGCATTGCGGCGCTGACTTCTCCGGTGACGGCCCCGTCGTTGGCTGCACAATTCTGTGCAGCCAACTGGCACCCGGTGCCATGAAGGATCCGCTGCGCGGATTCGAGCAGCGGGAACGACGGAGCAACAAAGGCTTTCACCGCAGATGAGTCAGCCCCGCGTTGCTCCTGCTGGCGGAGCAGCAGTTGTTCACGGATGCCTTCCAGCCACGCTAATGACTGCCCATATCCGAGATACATCTTGGTGCTGACACCGATGTACTGGACTGCGGGGCGCTCAGATGCGGTCATGGATGGCTACTTGGCGAGCTGGTTATTCAGCGGTGCCGGGCCGAGTTCCTTGAGCAGCTGACCCATCTTCACGTAGGCCTCATTGCGGTAGGCAATCAGCTCTGGCAGCTGGTCCGCTGGCACGTCCAGGAATCCGCCGCCGGACTTGGTGCCCAACTTGCCGGCCTCGATCTTCTCGGTGAGGATCCCCGGGGTGGCGAAGCGTTCTGGGAAGTCGGTCTGCAAGGAGGTGTAGCAGAAGTTGTACACATCCAGCCCTGCCATATCGGCAATCGCGAAGGGGCCGAAGAAAGGAAGACGGAAGCCGAAGGTGGTGCGCACCAGGGTGTCGATATCTTCTGGCGATGCGACGCCGTCCTCCACCAGCTGCGTGGCCTCGTGGAAGAGCGCGTACTGCAGGCGGTTGAGCACAAATCCGGTGACATCCTTGACCACAGCAGTTTCCTTGCCGGTGGCTTCGACATATTCCACGGCTGCGTCAATGGTGGCCTGGGAGGTGCCTTCGTGAGGAATGATCTCCACGCCGGGGATAAATGGTGAAGGGTTGGAGAAGTGCACTCCGAGGAAACGCTCCGGGTTGGTGACGGCGGTGGCCATTTCACCAATGGAGATGGTGGAGGTATTTGAACCAATGACTGCGCTCGGGTCAGCGGCAGCGCTGATCTGTCGAAGGATGTCATGCTTGATGGCCAGCACTTCTGGAACGGCCTCTTCGATGAACTGGGCGCCGGTGACAGCTTCTTCTAGCGAGGCTGCGGCCGAAAGATTCTGCTGGAGAATCTCGGTGGCACCTTGAGGGAACAAGCCGCGGGACTCGAAATCAAGGGATTCTTCGAGCAGGCGTTCAAGATTCTTCTGGGCGATTTCTGCTGACGTATCGGCCAAGGCGACCTGGGCACCGGCGAGAGCGAGCACCTGTCCAATGCCGCCACCCATGTAACCCGAGCCGATGATTGCTACCTTGATGTCCATAATCTGTGTCTTTCTATGAAGGAAAAATAATTCTCGTTCGAGGTGTTCAGCTGGCTTCAGGTTCGTAGGAACAGATCGCGTCGACCTTTGCCGCTGAGCCACTGGAAGTATCAAACTCGTAGCCAAGCCACTCGGTGGCCAGCTTCTTGGCGAGTTCCAGTCCGATGACGCGTTGTCCGAAAGTGAGGACCTGAGCGTTGTTGCTCAGCACTGAGCGCTCTACTGAGTATGAATCATGGGCCGTCACAGCGCGGATTCCGGGAACTTTGTTTGCGGCGATCGCGACGCCGAGCCCGGTCCCGCAGATCAGCAACGCACGATCTGCCTCCCCGGCGGCGACCCGACGGGCAGCAGCTACCGCGACATGTGGGTAGGCAGTGGAATCATTGGCGCCAACCCCGGCGTCAACGACCGATTCAACACGCTCATCGGCTTCAAATAGGGCCTTGAGTGCGAGCTTGTACTCCACGCCGGCTTCATCGTTGCCAATGATGATTTTCAATTTCTTCTCCATGGTTTCCTCGTTTGCTGTTCTTCTCGGTTAGGCCAGGGTGCTGCCGGCCAGTTGCTTGGCAAGCCCGGTCACGATCAAGGCGAAGGAGTACGCTCCGGGATCCTGATGGCCCAGGGATTTCTCCGACAGTGGTCGGGCACGGCCCTTTTTAGGGCGAAGGTCTGCGGTGGCGCTGGCTGCGTTGAGAGCGATCTTGGATGCATCCTCGGCCACCTGGGCCAGCGGGTTCCCCGCGGTAATGCCTTCGCTGATGGCCGCCGCATAAGGGTGCAGGGCATCGACCATGGTTTTGTCGCCCAAATCCGTTTTGCCCAGGATGATAACCGCATCGCGGAAGGCTTCAACGGCGCGGGCTAGATCTGCATCGGTGTAACTCTCGCGGTTGCCAAGAGTGGCACCGAAGGCCTTGATTCCCGAACCCCACAAAGCTCCGGAAGTTCCACCGGCCTTTTCACTCCATGCTTCACCGGCCGCTGCCAACACATCCTGAACACTGCGTGATCCGGCCACGGCGTTCGCCGCGCTGACCGCCGCTTCGATGCCGCGGCGCATGCCAATACCGTGGTCGCCGTCGCCAGCGATGGCATCCAGATCTCCCAGCTCGGCTTCGTGGCGCACGATGATTTCACGCGCAGTTTCCAGCAGGGAGGCTGCCTGCACGCCCAGCTGTTGCGAAGCGGCCGAAGCCACTTCATGGGTGAGTTCATGCTCCATGGCCGAGACGAAGGTGCGCCGCGGTGCGGTGCTTGGATTGCCGCGACGGAAAGCGGGAGTATCCGCCGGTGCGCTCCACAGCCGTTCCAGTTCTTCATCAACCCAGAAGAGGGTCAGCGAGGCCCCGGACATATCCAAGCTGGTGACCAATTCGCCGCATTCTGGCTCGATAACCTCTAGGCCGGCAGCAATGAGCAAGCGTTCCACATGTCCGAAGAGCACAAAGAGTTCTTCGTACTTCACTGTTCCCAGACCGTTAATAATAGGAACAACACGGGGACCTGCACCCGCCGGGCGCTCGGCCAACAGCTTGTCCACCAGCAGTTGCGCTAGTTCGGTGGAGGTCGGTAGCTGATGTTCGGAAATACCCGGTTCACCGTGGATTCCCAGTCCCAGGGACATGCTTTGTTCGGGAACGTGGAAGAGTGGGGATTCTGCCCCGGGAAGGGTACATCCGTCGAAGGCCACGCCTAGGCTGCGGGTGCGTTCATTGGCTTTCTGCGCCAGGCGTACCACTTCATCTAGATCTGCGCCTTCTTCGGAGGCGGCGCCGGCGACCTTAAAAACTGTCAGGTCTCCGGCGATGCCGCGGCGTTCATGCTTCCGCTCTGGGGGAGCACTGGCAATATCGTCGGTGACCACCACGGTGCGGGTTTTGATACCTTCAGCATTCAGCCGTTCTTCGGCCTGGCCAAAGTGCAGCACATCCCCGGCGTAGTTGCCGTAGCTCAAGAGCACGCCGCCACCAGTGGCCGCGGTCTTGGCAACACGATAGATCTGTCCTGCCGAGGGGGAGGCGAAGAGGTTGCCGCAGGCCGAGCCGGCGGCCAAGCCGGGCCCGACCAGGCCTGCGAAGGCAGGGTAGTGGCCGGAGCCGCCGCCGATGACGACAGCTACTTGGTTCTGCTTCATTTCACTGGCGCGAACCACGCCGCCGTCGACCCGTTCTAGACGGTTGCGGTGCGCGGCGACCAAACCGTCGATGGCGGCGTCAGCGAATTCGGTGGGATCGTCAAAGATTTTTGTCATGGTTCTGGAACCTGCTTGGTGTAGAGAAGGACGAAGTTACTTTGCCTGAACTAGCTGGCGACCCTGGGCGACCAGTGGGGTGCCCAAGGTGTAGTCGGCAGTTTTTGGCAAGATCTGCTCGCGCAGGTAGCGCTGGTTGGTGGCGCTGACGCTCAGCCCGTCGCCACCGTAGTGCTCGGTGCAGATGATGCCCTGGAAGCCGTGCTCGAGGGCCACCTTGAAGGCTTCGCGGTAGCTGATTACGCCGGTTTCCAGTGGGGCGGGCATGGCCGAAAAATGTCCGCGGGCCAGATTCTCATCACGCAGGTAGTTCTTCACGTGCCAGTAGTTGGCATAAGGCATGGTCTTGGCGATGAGCTCGTGGATGTCTTCGATGGGACGATGCACGCGCACCAGATTGCCCAGATCCGGGTTGAGTCCGACATTGTGTAGGTCGATGTCCTGCAGCAGGCGCACCGCGGAATCGCCGGTGCCGATGTAGGTGTCCTCGTACATTTCCAAGGAGAGCAGTAGACCAAGTTCGGCGGCGTGGTTGCCCAGTTCGCGGATGCGGGTGACCGCCTTGTTCCAGGTTTCGGCATCTCCTTCCGGATCCTGATGGCCTTCAACCGTCCAGAACCACAGCTGTTCACGCTGTGCCGGAGTCAAGGCCTGGTGCAAGCCGAAGGAGACGACTTCGCAGCCCAGCTGAGCTGCCGCTTCCAGGGTGCGGTGGCTGTAGGCCAGGTTATCTTCCCAGTTCTTTTCATCGATCACGCTGCGGCGGATCGCTGAAATGGCTGGTGCGCCGACGCCGGCCTGAATGGCTGTTGCCTTGAGCTCGTCGAGGCGCTTGGTTGAGAGGTCGCCGGGGCGAACCCAACCGTCAAAGAGGTCAACGTTCGAGAAGCCTGCTTCTTTGACTTCTTTGAACACCTCCAGCCAGGTCGAAGCGTCTGCGTCCTGCACCGTGCCACCGGTGGGTAGCTCGTGGGGGAACTGAAGTAGCGCGGCGGTAATCGGCCAGTCGGCTGCTGTGTAGGGCATCATGTCTCCAATTTCTAGAATCCAATATCCTATAGGATCTATGAAACTGTGATCTGTGTCAAGTGTTTGATTCGGGGGTAGACCTAATGAATGATGGCGAATATATGATGGTCGAATGGCCTCCGTCTTTTCTCAAACCTCGCTGCCCTCACGCCAGGTTCTCGCCGATCGTGTGTATGAAGAGCTTCTTGCTGCCCTGATTGACGGGCGGTTTAAAGCCGATGCCGCGTTGAGTATTGACGGAATTGCCCGCGATTTGGGAGTCTCGCCCACGCCGGTGCGAGAAGCCTTGGCGCGCTTGGAACATACCGGAATGGTGCGTCGCGCGGCCCTCAAGGGCTATCGTGTGGCGCCGTTGATGACGGCAGAAGAACATGGCCAGCTGGTGGCCGTGCGAAAGCTGATCGAAGCCGAAAATGCGCAGCTGGCTTGCGCCCGGGCCGATGAGCAAATGGTGGCACAGCTCGCGGACACCATCGAGCGGCTGCGCACCGCGCCGACCGGCGGGTCCTACAGCGAATTCCGCGACTATTGGAAAGCCGATGAAGACTTTCACCGGCTCATCGCAGAATTCACCGGCAATCCTTTTTTGCTCACTGCCTTCCAAGCTCTGGGTGGCCAGGTGCAGCGCTTCCGGCTCTTCGCCGGACGCGGCGTCACCGACGCCGACTGCGCCATTTCCGAGCACAGCAAAATTCTCCAAGCCTTCGAGGCCGGGGATCCGCACGCTGCCCGAGCCGCCATGGAAGAGCATCTGGACGGGGTCGGGCAGCGCGCGGTACAAGACAGCAGCGAATAGCTATTCGCCAGCGCAGCTAGGCTCCGCTGGACGCCGTTTCTTCGACCCGGTGCGAAGCCAAGGAGCTCACCTGCACCGGCGTATCCATGACCCGTCCTTCCGGGACCTCGCGCACTTCTCCGGTGATCGTGAAGGAACCGGCCAGTGGGAGATTTTCGCTGCTATTGCCCAGCTCCACAATGAAGGTGCCGGGCTCAACGATGCGCTGGTTCTTCAGGCCGGTAAATGAGGTGCGATCCGCATGCACCGAGAAGCTCACGCGCTGGGATTCGCCGGCCTCCAGCGCCACCTTGGCAAAACCTGCCAGCCAACGGCGGGGACGAACCACCGAGGCGACTTCATCTCGCAAGTAGAGCTGGATAACCTCCGCTCCGGAGCGTTCGCCAGAGTTTGTGAGCGTCGCTGAGATCTCCACCGTGCCGTCATTGGCGATATCCGCAGCCGAAATCTGCAGGTCCGACAGCTCGAATCCGGTGTAGGACAGTCCGTAGCCGAAGGGATATAGCGGCCGAGGATCAAGGTTGGAGACCCCATCGGAGTACCAGCCTAGCGGGGGCTGGAGGTAGGTCCCCGGCTGCCCTCCGATATGGTCGGGGATCTGCACCGGCAGCTTGCCCGAAGGATTGACCACTCCGGTCAGCACCGAGGCCAGAGCCGGTCCGCCCTCCTCGCCGGGCATGAAGGCCTGAACGATTCCGGCAGCCCGCTGGGCGAAAGAGCCTAGGGAATACGGGCGACCGGTGACCAGCACCAGAATGGTCGGAGTGCCCGTAGCCAGCACTGCTTCGACCAGGTCAGCCTGGCGGCCCGGCAGCGAAAGGTCCACCACATCGCAGCCCTCCCCGGAGGTGCCCCGGCCAAAGAGGCCCGCAAGATCTCCGACGGTCACAATGGCCACCTCGGCCTCACGGGCCGCGGCCACCGCGGCGGCGATGCCGCTGTCATCAAGATCGGTGAAGTCCACGCCGCGCTCGTAGCTGATCTGGGTCCCGGCAAGCCCCGGCGCCGCGCGCAACGAATCAAGGATTGAGGGTAGTTCGATACCGTGGGCATCCTCGCCGAAGAAACGCGAGAGCACATGGTTCGTGAAGGAGTAGCACCCCAGGTGGGCTCGCGGCTGGGAGGCCGATGGGCCCACCACGGCGATGGATGCGGGAACAGCGTGTTCGCCAAGCGGCAGGATCCCGGTGTTCTTGAGCAAGATGATGGATTCCTCGGCCATCTTGCGTGCGTGAGCGCGGTTGGCGGCCGAATCGAAGTCCACCTGCTCGCCCTCCCATGCCGCTTGAGGTGACCAATCCGCATCCAGCAAACCGAGTTCGGCTTTTTGCACCAGTACTCGGCGCACCGCGGTATCCAGCACTACTGCGTTGAGCCGGCCGTCAGATACGGCCTGGGCCAGATTGCGGAAGGCATTGGTTTCTGGCAGCTCGACATCCATGCCGGCGGCCAGCGAGAGGATGCCCGCTTCATCTTGGTCCTTGGCAATTCGGTGCATGGTTTCCAGGAAGCTGATGGCCCAATAGTCCGAGACCACGGTGCCGGTGAAGCCCCAGCGTTCGCGTAGCACCTCGGTGAGCAGCCGGTGGCTGGCCGCAGGGGTCTCGCCGTCGACATCCGAGTAGGAGTTCATCACCGATTTCACGCCGGCTTCGCGCACCGCACGCTCAAAGGGAGGAAGGATGACATCCTCGAATTCACGATGCCCGATGGTCACCGGGGCGTGGTTGCGCCCGGCACGGGAAGCGGAGTACCCGGCGAAGTGCTTCAAGGTGGCATGGACCCCGGAGCCCTGGATGCCGCGCACATAGGAGGTGGCCAGCTCCGAAACCAGATGGGGATCTTCGCCCAAAGTTTCTTCCACCCGGCCCCACCGGTAATCGCGCACCACATCGAGCACGGGGGAGAGCCCCAGGTGCACGCCGACCTTTTTCATGTCCGCGCCGATACGCGAAGCCATCTCGTGCACCAACTGCGGATCCCAGCTGGCACCCCATGCAATGGAGGCGGGGTAGCAGGTGGCGCCCAGGGTGGTGAAACCGGTCAGGCACTCTTCATGGGCCAGGGCAGGAATGCCAAAGCGGTTGGCCGCCATGACCTGGCGCTGCAGGTCGGCCAGCCGGGCCCGGCCCTCGACCGGTTCCAGCGGGGCGGAACCGAAGGCCCTGGTGATCTGTCCCAGTCCATCGATGATTTCGGTGTCGAAACTGGCCTGGTCCGTGGAGAAGGTGTTCTCCATGGGAGCCACATTTCCCTCGCCACTGCTGTTGCGCTCCGCCGGGCGGATCCAGAAGGACCCGAGCTGGGAGACCTTTTCCTCGATGGTCATCTCGGCCATCAAGGCCTCGACGCGGGCGGCGATGGTCTGGCTAGTGTCATGCCAGATCGAAATTTTGTCGTTCACGGTGTTCCTTTGCAGAAGTATTTCGGGGTTATTTGCTGATGCCGGCGGTCAGGCCCGCCACCAGCTGGCGACGGCCGACAATGTAGGCGGCGAGGATGGGGACACAGGACAGGACCACGGCGGCCAGCACCGCCGGAATGTCCACCGCGAACTCGCCCTGATAGGTCCACAGGGACAACGGCAGCACGCGCACTTGGGAGCTCTGGGTCAAAACCAGTGGGAAGAGGAAGCTGTTCCATACCTGCAGGGCGTTGTAGATGCCCACAGCCATGATGGCCGGCTTGGACAGGGGCAGCACCAGCAACCGGAACATCTGCCAGTGACTGGCGCCGTCGAGCGTCATGGCTTCGTAGAGCGAAGAAGGCACATCGCGCAGGAAGTTGGTCAAGATCAGCACACTGATCGGAATGGCAAAGGCGATGCTCGGCAGGATCAGCGCCAGCAGCGAATCGTAGAGGCCCATTTTTACGATCATGTAATAGACCGGGATGATGGTCGCCTGGATGGGGATCGCAATGCCTAGCAGGAACAACCGGTGGCTGAATTTCGCGAAAGCTCCGCGGTTGCGCACAATTACGTAGCTGGCCAGCAGCGAAATGATCAGCACCACGCCCACGGACACGACGGTGACCAGTGCGGAGTTGAAGAAATACAGTGCGAAGTCGTTTTTCAGCACCCGGCCGTAGGCCTCGAAGCTCAGTTCCCTAGGCCAGGCCAGCGGATTGGACCCGAAGTACTCCTGGCGCGGCTTCAGGCTGGTGACCACGATGTAGTAGATGGGCACTATGGTGACCAGCAGCCAGAAGGTTGCCGCCAGGGAGCCGGGAATGTTTGGAGCGTAGCCGCTCTTGGCTTGCAGTTTCATCAGGCGCCTTCCTGCTGGCTTTCCATCTTGTCGGTGCCGCTGAATTTGTTCAGCAGTAGCGAGACCACCAGGCCCACCACCACCAGGATCACGGCGATCGCGCTGGCCGGACCCATTTGGTAGCTACGGAAACCGGTGAGGTACATATCCAGCGGCAGGATGCGTGTGGCATTTCCCGGACCGCCATTGGTCATCACGAACACCAGGTCGAAGTAGGTCAGGGACCCGACGACCATCAGCGTGGAGCTGGTGATGACCGTGTACTTGATCTGCGGGAGCGTGACCGAGAAGAAGGTGCGCACCCGTCCTGCCCCGTCGAGCATGGCCGCCTCATTCATCGAGGTGGGGATCTGCTTGACCGCTGCTTGGTAGAGCAGTGAGTGGAAGGGAACGAAGCACCACGAGATCACGAAAATCAAGACGTAGAAGACCAAGTTGGTGCTGCCGAGCCAGTCTTGGCTCAGCAGTGCGACATTAAAAGCCTTGGACAACCCGAAATTCGGATCCAGCAGTGCCTTGAAGGCGATGCCTACGGCGGCCGCTGAGAAGAGCAACGGAAGGAAGTAAAGCACCGAGTACACGGAGCGGTACTTCTGCTCGCCGGCCATGAACACGCCAATCAGGATGGAGATCGGCGCCTGGGTCAGGTAGCACAGCACGGTCATGGCGAAGGTGAGCCACATGGCGTTCAGTGTGACCGGATTGGAGAAGGTCTGCTGCCAGTTGGCCAGGCCTGCGAAAGACGGGGTGCCCAGCCCGTCCCAGTGCATGAAGGAGAGTACGGCCACTCCCAGCAACGGGATCAGGGCGAAGACGGCGAAGAACGCTAGCGCCGGTGCCAGCAGCCAATTGCTCGGACCGATGCTGGTGGCGCGCCGTTGGCGCGTGCGCGCTGGCGCAGTATGGGATTTCATCAGCATCGGGGCTACTTAATGGTCGAGTTCATGGTTTTCACGAACTGCTCCGGGGTGATGGAACCCTGGAAAATCTGCGACAGGTTGGTCAGCAGCACCTGGGCCTGGTCCGGCGCCAGTGCCTGGTCCCAGGACAGCTGGAAGTTCGGGGCGTCCTGGACCGACTTGTAGGCGTAGCCCAGGAAGTCCGCGTCGTCGCTGGCGGCAATGGCGTCTTCGGCGCCGTCAACGGAAGGCACCAGACCCAGGCCGATGAAGCTCTTCACGGATTGTTCATTGAGCGTGTAGTCGTTGAGGTATTTGAAAGCCTCCTGCTGGGCTTCTTCGGAGGCATCGGCCGATACTGACCAGAAGTTCGCTGGGTTGCCCACGATATTTGCCGGATCGCCCTTGCCTCCTTCAATGGTTGGGAATGGGGCGAAGCCCAAGTTCTCTTCCTTGTACCAGTCCGGGGCGTCGGCCTTGAACCCGGCGTAGAGCCAGGAACCCTGTAGCAACATGGCGGCCTTGTCGGTGTGGACTAGGGCGGCATCTGCGTTCGCGTCGGCAACGACGGAGCCGAAGGAATCGCCGAAGCCACCGGCCTCGACCAGTTCCTGGATCTTGGTCAATGCCTCGGTGACCGCGGGGTGGCTCCAGGCATTGGGTTCATTGTTCTGGATTGCTTTGAAGACCTCCGGGCCACCGATACGGTCGGTCAGGTAGGAGATCCACATCAGGTACGGCCACTGGCTTTGCCCGGCGACGGCGAAGGGGATGATGCCCTCCGCTTTAAAGGCCTTGACCACGTCCAGGGTTTCCTGCCAGGTGGTGGGTGCCTTGACGCCTACCTGGTCGAAGAGCTTCTTGTTGGTGTAGAGCACCACCGGCTGGGTGCTGTTATTTGGCACTGCGTATTGCACGCCGTCGACTTCACCGGTTTTCTCGATGGCCTCGATGGCCCGATCTTCCAGTGCATCGACCTTGCCGGTCAAGTCCACGACGTTGCCATTGGCCACGTAATCCGCCAAGGTGCCGCCAGACCAGTTGAAGATCAGGGTTGGGGCGTTGCCGGCGCCAACCGCGGTACGGATTTTTTCCTTGTAGGCGTCGTTGGCGAAGAAGTCAGCTGCGATGGACTGCTCCGGATTTGCCTCATTCCACTGGGCAAAGGAATCCTTGAACGCGTTCTGCTGGGTGCCGGTCAGGGCCCAAGCGGAGAAATCGCCGCTGGCTTTTCCTCCTGGTTGCGCGCCACCGCAGGCGGCCAAAGTCAGCGGTGCGATCATTGCGACGGAAACCAGCAGGCGTCGAGGCGTGCTGAATTTTCGTGGCGACGAGGAGGGCGAGTTCTTGGCGTTGCGCATTGCGGAATTCCTTTGCTTGGCAGGGGAGTGACAACGATCAACCGACATCAACGAACGAAAGTTTCGGAAAGTTCGCGGCGGTGGAGAAAGGCTATAGTGTGGCGCAGATCTCGTCAAGGAAAATATTCAAACCCGACCTTGCCTTGTAAATCAGGAACAATCGGTGAGTTTGCGGTTATTTCTCTTCGGCCATGCATTGAACCGCCTGCGTGGGCGGCCTGTTGACTATTACGAAGCCGACTGATTGAGTTGCGAAAGTTTCGTTGACGGTTCTGCCGGCCTTGCGATAGGTTTGGTCGGGTATCGCGAATGTTGCACAGTGGGTGCAGGATGCTTGGTAGAGCAGGCAATAAAAGGGGAATGACTCTATGGGTATTCGGCTTCAAGACGTCGCAACGGCTGCGGGTGTATCAATGTCGACGGCATCAAAAGCACTGAATGATCGCGGAGATGTCAGCGAATCTGTGCGCAGGCGAATCGCGGAAACTGCCGAAAGCATGGGGTACGCGCCCCGCCCGCGTTCACAGTCGAGCAATGCGCGCAAACGAGTGGTGATCGTATTTGATCACTTCAACAGCCCCTATGCGGCGACGGTGCTCAATGGTGCAATCCGGGCAGCCAAGCGATCCGGAGTGGACCTAGTGAATACCTGCATCGAGGGGGATGCCCTGGGGCACGACGTGCTGTCCATGGCTTGGCTCCGTGAGCAGGTCAAGAACGGTGTGGCCGGGCTGATCCTGGTGACCACCTTCTTGGAGGACAGCAAAGTCCGCTGGTGCCGCAATCACGAACTGCCGGTAGTCCTCATTGACCCATCAGCGCCGAATGGCGAGCATACGGTGTCCATCGGTGCAACCAACTGGCAAGGCGGAAAGCAGGCGACTGATCACCTGCTCGTGTTGGGCCACCGCAGGATCGGTTTTGTCAGTGGCCCGCGTAATTCAGTTCCCGCAGGGGAGAGGTTGCAGGGCTTTCGCACGGCGATGCAGGAAGCCACCGTGCCTGTAGACGAGTCGCTTGTCGCTGGAAATAATTTCACGCCGGAATCCGGGCGCGAGGCCGCGTTGAAAATGCTGCATTTGAAGAATCCGCCAACGGCGATCTTTGCGGTGTCCGACGATGTTGCGCTGGGCGTCCTGCGCGCAGCGGAAGAGCTGGGCATCAGTATTCCCCAGAGTTTGAGCGTAGTGGGCTTCGATGATGCGGCGGCCGCCTCATGGATGTCCCCACCATTGACCACGGTGCGCCAGCCGCTGGAATCCATGGGGCAGATTGCGGTGGAAAGGCTCCTGGCGCTCGCCGATGATCCAGACAGATTTGCCCATCCTTTCCAGCTGGAGACGAAACTTGTAGTTCGCGAGTCGACCGCCAGGTTGATGTAGCAGTTTGGGCTCCGGCAAATTGTTCGCCTAGCCGGAATCCCGATACCGCCGCGTACTGTCTTGACAGTCGAACTCTGGTTGCGTCTCGGGGGCGCACGCAGATGCGGGGCCAGCATGAGTGTTGTGATTCAAACCCGGAATCATGCGGTTCATACGATGTTAATCAACGATTGACGAAAATCGATCGCTAGGATGATTCAACTTGTCGGTGAGGCGAACTAGACTAGCAATCGCTCTTCAATCACCGCGCCCTTAATCCGAAGTGGCCTGGTGCCGGAGAGCCTGATGCCAGCGAGGATTTTCCACATGCTTCTCAAGCTCATCTTGAAACATTCCAAGCCTTACACGGGTTGGATTATTGCCGTTATCATTTTGCAGCTGGCCACCACCATGGCCACTCTTTATCTCCCAAGCCTTAACGCCAAAATCATTGACGTAGGTGTTGTACACGCTGATGTCGGTTACATCTGGCGCACCGGCGGACTCATGCTGATCGTGGCCCTCGTGCAGGTGGCCACCGCCGTGGGTGCCGTGTACTTTGGCGCCAAAACCGCGATGAGCGTAGGCCGCGACATCCGCCAGTCGGTGTTCGAAAAGGTCTCCACCTTCTCTGCACAAGATGTGAACAAATTTGGTGCCGCTACCCTGATTACCCGTGGCACCAACGATGTTCAGCAAGTTCAGATGCTCACCTTGATGACGCTGAACTTCATGATCAACGCTCCGATCATGTCTATCGGTGGCGTCATCATGGCCATCCGCGAGGATCCCGGATTGTCCTGGCTCGTCTGGGTCTCCGTGCCATTGGTACTCATTGTTGTTGGCCTGCTGGTCATCAAACTCATGCCTTTGTTCCGCGACATGCAGACTCGCATCGATGGGATCAACGGTGTGCTGCGTGAGCAGATCACCGGCATCCGAGTGGTCCGCGCATTCGTGCGTGAAAACCACGAAACCGAACGGTACGCCGACGCTAACCAGAAGCTGACCGACCTCGGCGTGAAAGTCGGCAACCTGTTTGTGCTGATGTTCCCGGCAATCACCATGATTCTGCACCTATCCACCGCCGCCGTGCTGTGGTTCGGTGGGCACCGCGTGGATAACAACCAGGTAGAAGTGGGAGCGCTGACCGCGTTCCTGCAGTACATGCTGCAGATCCTGATGGCCGTCATGATGGGAACCTTCATGGCCATGATGATTCCTCGTGCCATGGTTTCTGCTGACCGAATCTCCGAGGTCCTGGATAGCGAACCGTCAATGCAGGATGCTGCTGACCGTGAAGTTCAGCTGCCCGCACCGGGAACCGTTGAATTCAAGAACGTGACCTTTGGATACCCAGGAGCTGAGGCTCCGGTGCTCTCCGATATTTCCTTCACCGCCAAGCCGGGACAGACCACCGCAATTATTGGCTCCACCGGTGCCGGCAAGACCACCTTGTTGAATCTGATTCCACGGCTTTACGACGCCACGGAGGGCGAAATTCTCATTGGCGGTTTGCCGTTGAAGGACCTGGGCCGAGACGCGATCTCACGCAATATCTCCGCAGTGCCACAGCGTCCATATCTGTTCTCCGGAACCATCGCCAGCAACCTTCGCTTCGGTGCACAGGATGCCAACGACGAAGAACTGTGGGAAGCACTGGAGATCGCGCAGGCAACCGACTTTGTGGCCGAACGCGATGGCCAGCTGGAATCAACCATTTCCCAGGGCGGTACCAACGTCTCCGGTGGCCAGCGCCAGCGATTGTGCATCGCCCGAGCCTTGGCGGCCAAACCGATGACCTATCTTTTTGATGATTCCTTCTCGGCCTTGGACGTGAACACCGATGCCAAGTTGCGTGCCGCTTTGGCTGAACCAACCAAGGACGCAGCGGTGATCATCGTGGCCCAGCGTGTCTCAACGATTACCGGGGCAGACCAGATCCTGGTCTTGGACCACGGCGAAATCGTAGCCCGCGGAACCCATGAAGAACTCTTGGAATCCTCGGAAACCTATCAAGAAATTGTGACGTCCCAGCTGAGCGTGGAGGAGGTGGCCTAAGTGGCAAAGAAACAGAAAAATGTGGAACCAGAGCAGCTTGATAGCGAGCTCGCCGCAATTGATGAATTTGAAGTCGCCGCCGGTGCAGATGACTGGAGCGGCGGTGCTCCTGCGCGCAAGGCAGAGCACTTCTGGCCATCGGCCAAGCGCCTGGTAGGACTGATGTCCCCTTACAAGTGGGGCATGGTTCTGGTCTTCGCGCTAATCACCGTATACGTGGTGCTTTCGGTGATTGCCCCTCGTATTCTGGGTAAGGCCATGGACGTGATCTTCGCTGGCTTGATCGGCAAGAACATCCCAGCCGGGACTCCTGCCGACGTAGTCATCCAGCAGCTACGCGACTCGGGGCAAGGCACTCAGGCCGACATGCTGGCCAAGGTCGATTTTGTGCCCGGTCAGGGCATCGACTTTACCCAGCTTTCGCAGTTCATCCTGATTGTGCTCTCGATGTACTTCGTGGCCTCGGTTTTCTCCTGGGCCTCGGGCTGGTTGCTGAACAAGCTGGTCATGCGAGTGGTTTACAACCTGCGCAAGAACGTTGAGGACAAGCTCAACCGTTTGCCATTGAACTACTTTGATACCCGCCAGCGTGGAGACGTGCTCTCCCGTGTCACCAACGATGTGGATAATATCCAGAACGCGTTGCAGCAGGCCTTGAGCCAGTTGGTGCAGTCCATCATGACGGTCATCGGCATTGTCGTCATGATGTTTGTGGTCTCCTGGCAGATGGCACTGATTGCCTTGGTCGCCTTGCCGCTCTCCGCTGTTGCTGCCGGCGTTATCGGTTCCAAGGCGCAGAAGCTGTTCACCGCGCAGTGGAAGAACACCGGTGCACTGAACGGGCAGATCGAGGAATCCTTCTCCGGCCACGAGCTAATGAAGGTCTTCGGACGCGAAGATGACATGGTGGATCGCTTCACCGCCCGCAACGAAGAGCTGTACAAGGCAAGCTTCGGCGCGCAGTTTGTTTCCGGCATGATCATGCCAGTAATGAACTTCGTGTCCTACCTGTCCTATGTCGGCATTGCCGTCGTCGGTGGCCTGCGTGTGGCTTCGGGCGCCATGAGCCTGGGCGACGCCACCGCGTTCATTCAGTACTCACGCGAGTTCACCCAGCCACTGGGCCAGATCGCAGGTGTGGCAAATATGCTGCAGTCCGGTGTGGCCTCGGCCGAGCGAACTTTCGAGCTGCTTGACGCTGAGGAACAGGACCCCGAGGACGCCCAGGCAACCCTGCCTGAACGCACCGACGGCCACGTGTCCTTCCAGAATGTGTCCTTCTCCTACACCCAGGACAAGCCGCTGATCGAGGACTTGTCCTTCGACGCTGACCCTGGCCACACGGTGGCGATCGTCGGACCGACCGGTGCAGGCAAGACCACCTTGGTGAACCTGGTGATGCGCTTCTACGAGTTGAACTCCGGAACGATCATGGTGGATAACCACGACATCACCCAGCTCTCGCGTGCTGATCTTCGCTCCAAGGTGGGCATGGTGCTCCAAGATGCCTGGCTCTTTGGCGGGACCATCATGGAAAACATCCGTTACGGACGACTGGATGCCACCGATGAGGAAGTCATTGAAGCTGCCAAGGCGACGTTTGTGGACCGCTTCGTGCGTGCTTTGCCCGATGGCTATGACACCATCATCGATGAAGAAGGTACCAATGTGTCCGCCGGTGAGAAGCAGCTGATCACGATCGCTCGCGCATTCGTGGCCAACCCGTCCTTGCTGATCCTCGATGAGGCCACCAGCTCGGTGGATACGCGTACCGAGTTGTTGGTGCAGCAGGCCATGGCCGCGCTGCGCAGCGACCGCACCAGCTTCGTGATTGCCCACCGACTCTCGACAATCCGTGACGCCGACACCATTTTGGTGATGGAAGCGGGCAAAATTGTTGAGCAGGGCAACCACGAGCACCTGCTGAAAACACAGGGTGCGTACTACCGGTTGTACCAGTCGCAGTTTGCTGGTCCAGCAGAGGACGTGGATGCGAATCCAGACACCGCAGCGGTTCCTGCTGTGGCTGCTGGCGCTCCGGTAGCCACCGAGTTGGCACCGGAGGCCAAGGAAGAAACCGAGTAGTTTTCCTCCTGCGAAGGCCCCGGGTTCTGGCAGTTCACTCCTGCCGGAGCCGGGGCCTTTGCTGTGCTCGGCCGAGGTTTGCAGGAGCCGCTAAGGTGTGCGATCAGGTCACCAATAGCGCATCTTTCCGCGGATGATGATGCAATGTGATCATGATGCTTAGACAGTTGGAATATCTGGTGGCGCTGGCCAATGAAGGGCACTTTGCCCGGGCAGCCGAGGAATGCGCGGTCTCCCAGCCAGCTTTGTCCGAGGGCATCCGAAAACTTGAAAAGGAACTGGGCGCGCCACTGGTCAGGCGCAACCATGCTTTCCAGAGCTTGACCGTTGAAGGGGAGGCCGTGCTCAAATGGGCTCGAAAACTCCTGAAGGACCACGAATCGTTGAAACAGGAAATTGCCCATTACCAGCATGGGCTCAATGGAACCTTGCGCATCGGCACCGTTCCTGGCGCCTCTTCCACGGTCGCAACGCTCACCGACAAAATTGCCCGGGCCTATCCGGAAGTGAGCATCAATGTCCAGGCAAGTCTCCGGTCGGAGGAGATTGTCCGTCAGATCAGGAACTATGAATTGGACGCGGGGCTGATCTATGCGGAGCCGCAGGACGTGGCCGGGCTGCTGGTATATCCGCTCTATGCCGAAGAGCATGTTCTGCTCACCGCGACGGGCGTACTCGCTAAAGAAGCGGTGGTGCCGTGGAGTTCAGCCTTGGAGCTGCCATTATGCCTACTCGACTCATCCCTCCGGGGACGCCAAGTGCTGGACCAGACCCTTAGCCAGCATGGACTTGAAGTCTCGCCGCGCATCGAATGCGACTCGATAGTTACGTTGCTTGCGCACGTGTCAACGGGAAATTGGGCCAGCATTGTCCCGCGCCAGTGGCTGCCTCCGCTGGGCACCCTTCCCGGAATCGAGCTGACCCGGCTGGATGATCCGCAGGTCACCTCGCAGATTTCTGTGGTGATGGAAGATGACAATCCGTTAACTTTGATGACTCGAGCGATCCAAAAGATTATTTTTGAAATTTTTCCGTCGGCTAATGACACTCCCAGTAGTCTCCATAACTAAAAATTATTGGATCATCGGATCTGATTGTTGGATTTGATCAAGGTATATCCCTGAACCTAGAAACAGGCCCGGGCTCACGACCGACTCGGGTCATGCGACGGGAGGCGGGGATAAATCAATGGAACGAGGCAGCGCTTCAGTGCTCCAGGGGTCAAACAACAGTGGCAACCGGTCGGGTGCCGCGTTGATCCCAGGGCTGCGCTGACGATGGGCAGATCAACGCCGCTCCTCACGGCCATCCGAAAGTCCACGCCGAAACCCGCTTCATTTATTGACTGGCAGCGCTTTGCCGTGGCACACAGCCCGGAGATCCGTCCGGCAGTTCGCGTTGGCCTGGGCCTGGGGATCCCCGGCAGCGTGCTGCTGGCAACAGGCAGGACAGACCTCCTCGCCTACGCGGTGTTCGGCTCGATCGTCGGAATGTACGGACGTGCTCCGCATCGTTGGCAACGGCTGAAGAATCAGTTGCTCGGGGCTGCCATGATGCTCTGCGCGGGAATCTGCGGGATCGCCATGGCACCCTTGGGATTGCACGGGTGGGTGCTGCTTGCCGGAGGAATGTTCTGGTCAGCCTTCAGCTCGGTGATTGCCGATCGATATGGGATCAAGCCAGGCGGAGCCTTCTTCCCGCTTTTTGCTTTTGGCGCTTTGGGGACCTTGCCGGTGGGGGAGCTGCCCGCAGTGGATGGGCTCGCTGCCTTCGTTGCGACCGCGCTATTCAGCGTCCTGCTCGGCCAAACCGATCGATTCGAAGCGATGGGCGAATGCAGAATTGGCGCCACGTCGATTCCCTGGCCCGCCACCCTGCGCAGGGCAGGAACCTACCTGCTGGTGATTTTCTTGGCTGGAGCTGTTGGGATCCTTCTTCACGTGGAACATCTCCAGTGGATCCTAGCCGGGGCGGCTGTTCCGCTGGCCGCTGGCAATGCCCGAGGGCGCTTGCGGCGAGGCGCTCACCGGCTGGCCGGCACCCTGGCTGGCATTGGCGCGCTGTTGGGAATCAGCTACCTAGCGCCCAGCGAGCCGGTGATCGGGTGCCTGATAATCCTGCTGATGTTCCCTACCGAGGCTTATATGGTTCGTAATTACGGTCTTGCCCTTAGCTTCTTCACCCCGCTGATTATCTTGATGCTCCAATTGGCCAATCCGAGGATCGGATCACAGCTGGTGTGGGACTGCGCCATGGGAAATCTGCTGGGAGTTGTGGTCGGCATTGCGGCGATGGCCGTGGTTGAATGGCGCCCTTCATTCACAAAAGTCCAACGTGGCCGAATTGCGGAAATCGAACAGCAGCGTGAACCCCGATGAAAAATAAGACAAATGAGTTCTATTAAATAGCCTGAGGTCTACCCGATTCCGACTGACAGGACATAAGCTGTTCTTGAACTCGCATTTTTTCATCGAGGAAAGGAAAAGAAAGCATGTCTGACACATCAGTGCCAACTGTGGGCGCAAAACTTTCGGCTGAATTCTTGGGCACATTCGTGCTGGTCTTCGGTGGCTGTGGTTCGGCCATCTTCGCGGCAAAGGTCATCGCCGATGAATCCATCAACATGGGGATCGGATTTGTTGGTGTTTCTCTGGCTTTCGGTTTGACCGTGCTGGTCATGGCCTACGCTGTCGGCCATATCTCCGGCGGACACTTCAACCCGGCGGTCACCTTGGGTACTGCCTTCGCTGGCCGTACTCCGTGGAAGGACGTTGGACCATACATCGTCACCCAGGTCGTCGCCGCTTCTGTTGCAGGTGCGGTGCTGTTCTGGATTGCCTCGGGCAAGGACGGCTTCAGTGCCGTTGATTCCGGATTCGCCTCCAACGGCTACGGGGATCGTTCCCCGGACGGCTATTCACTGGTTGCAGCCTTGGTTGCAGAAATCGTGCTGACCGCCATTTTCCTCTACGTGATCCTGGGGTCCACCGACGAGCGCGCACCCAAGGGCTTTGCCCCAATCGCCATCGGCCTGTCGTTGACCCTGATTCACCTGGTTTCCATCCCGATCACCAATACTTCGGTTAACCCAGCTCGTTCGCTGGGTGTTGCATGGTTCGCCGGCGGTGAAGCATTGGGCCAGGTATGGCTGTTCATCCTCGCGCCGATTATCGGTGCGGCTATTGCCGGTGTCAGCTACAAGGTCTTGTTCCCGGCGTTTGTCAACAAGGGCCGCGAAGGATTCGACCGCAACTAGAGTCTGAACTTCGCAACCAATCTGCGTTGAGGATCCGTGCCCGGTGGCGAACACTGTTGAAACAGTGCTCGCCACCGGGCACTTTCATGTCCTGAAGCGCATATGAAACTGATCTGCGTCTGCTCGCTCACGGTTGGGGCAATTCCACAGGCAAGGATACTAGGCTTGTACCATGCAACAATGGCCAGAGCACCCAGTTCAATATATGGCTGTACGGCCTAAGCAACGCGTCTTCAGCCCTGGCAAGTTCAGCAAAGGTGATCTGTTCACGGTCATAGCGTACGTGGTCTTCTTCATCGGGGGAGCCGCTGGTCTGATCACGCTCATCCCGGGCTACATGGCAGCATTTGAAACCCAGGATCAAGCACTCTTCGGCATTAACCTCATCCTGTATGTCAGCTTCTTCATCTTGGCGATGGTCCAGTGTGGTCCGCAGTTCTTCGAATCCTTCAAAACCATGCGCTACCACTCTTGGACGAAGTGGTTGATGCTCCCTGGTGGCTGGCTGCTCACCATTATGGTCAACGCGCTCATCGCAGGTTTGACGGGACAACCGGTCACCAGTGAGAACCAGGCAGCGCTCGAAGGCATGGCCACCACCGTGCCACTTCCAGTGATGCTCGTGGTTACCGCGCTGTTTGGCCCGTTTGTCGAGGAGTATTTCTTCCGTCATTTGCTCATCGGCAAGCTGTCACGCAAACTCAATGTCTGGCTTTGTTTGATCATCTCCACCGTTCTCTTTGCCGGAATCCACTTTGTCGGGGCCGGCGTAGGCTCCTGGCTGGAAGTCGTCCCCTACTTCATGCTCGGCATCACGATGGGACTGGCCTATATCCTCAGTGGCAAATCGATGGCTTATTCCTACATGCTGCACGTACTGAATAACACCGTCGCTCTGCTCGTTGTCTACCTTCTCTACCCGCTACTTCCTGCAGGAGTCTAAAGCAGTGCCGTTCGCAGGACATGAACCACGCACCCCCGCCTACCGCGGCATGCTACTGGCGCTTTTTGCCAGTGGAGTTGCCACCTTCTCCCAGCTCTACGCGGTGCAGGGACTGCTGCCAGTCATTTCCACTTACTTCCAGATCACTTCATCGCAAGTTGCGCTGGCTGTCTCCTCAGCGACCTTGGGGCTGGCTCTTGCTGTGACCCCATGGGCCATCATTTCGGACCGTATTGGCCGACGAAAGGTTATCTGCGCGGCCCTGGTTGCTTCGGTCCTGCTCGGACTGCTCAGTACCCAATCGCCGAATTTTGAGTCGCTCGTAGTGATCCGCTTCTTTGAAGGCATCGCCTTGGCCGGGGTGCCCGGGTCTGCCTTAGCGTTCCTCGTCGACGAAGTCAGCCCGCGAGCAGTCGCTGTAGCCAGTGGCACCTATATCTCGGGAACCACCCTCGGCGGTTTGGTGGGACGCCTGGTGGCCAGCTTCATCGGGGAACCAGCAGGATGGCGGTGGGGCATCGCTGCGGTAAGCATCATGGCCGGGCTGGCCACGCTATTCTTCTTGCTTAAGGCCCCGACGGCTCAGGGCTTCGCTCCGATCCGAGGCCAAAACCTCAAAGGGATCGCCGCAAAGTTTGGTCAAGCGCTGCGCGGAAAAATGATCTTGGTTTATGCCCAAGGATTCTTGCTGATGGGCGGCTTCGTCGCCGTGTACAACTATTTGGCATTCCGGCTCGAAGCGCCCCCGTATCTCATCCCGTCCTCACTGGCGGCACTGGTGTTCTTGGCGTATCTTTCCGGAACCTACACCTCTGTGGCCAGCGGCAAAGTCGTGGCTAAAATCGGCCGGCGCAACACCCTGCGCCTGAGCATTTTCACCAGCGCGGTCGGACTGGCGTTGACCCTAGCGGGAAATCTTGTGGTCATTGTTCTCGGCCTATTGGTGTTCACCGCAGGCTTCTTCGCGGCCCATGCGGTGGCTAGCGGCTGGGTTCCGGTCCTGGCTTCCGAGGCGCGAGCCCAAGCGTCAAGCCTCTACAACCTGTTGTACTACGTTGGCTCATCGGTGTTGGGCTGGCTCATCGGCATCCCGTTCCTGCACTACGGCTGGGGCAGCGTAGTGCTCTCGGTGATTGCGCTGCAGGCAGTGGCGATGATCTTGGCTTCATTCCTCTCCAAACGAGACCCATCACTGGGCAAACCTTAGATATTCCATAATAGGAATATCTTGAATCGTCGGTGGCTTAGGTTAGATGATCGAACTCGCCCGATACCCAACGGGCGTAACGATCCGCGGAATACTGCACGATCCGGTACGCATCCGAGCCGACGCTGGCAGCAAAGTTATTGTAGAGCCGATCAAATTCCAACCCCTCCAAGCTCGCGGCCATGCGACGTACCACAGCGGCCGAGAGTGGGATGCGGTTCGGGTAACTGCGCAAAAACGTCACATTGCCATCTGCCACAGGGAAGATGGCATCACCAGCCAAGAGCACACCACGCCCGTCCGCGCCGGCCTCCCAACAAGCAACGGTACTGCCCGGGAAATGCCCACCAATTTGCTGCAGGGTAATGCCCGGCAGAACTTCAAAAGCATCTCTCCACAGCTTGAGAGCAGCAGAGGAATACTGCACCCAGTGCGCATCCAGATGGGCCACGTAAATGGGAGCGTCGTCGAAGGCCTGGCTGTACTGTTGCTGCACTCCGTACATGTGCGGATGGCTGGCAACGATCCCGGCCAACCCGCCCCGGGATTCAATCCAATCAATGATCTGCTCGGTGATCAGCCCGGGGACGTCAAAGAGCAGATTGCCACCGGTCGTCTCCACCAGTAGAGCACTTTGGCCTATGCCGATTTCTGGCGAGGCGATGGCAGTGAGGCCTGGTTCAAGTTCTGTCAGGGTCAGCTGATGCCCGGCAGTAGCCAAATCCTGGGTTCGAACCCATTGCTGAGTGCCGCCAGGAATGTATTGCCGCTCATCGGCGCAGATGAGGCAGATTCCCTCGGGGCGGGCACCTGGCGGGAACTCCACAGCGCATCCGGCGCATTGCCACAGGCTCAACTGTTCTTCTCTCATGGGATCCATGCTCCTTCTGACCACATTCTTGCGGTCGCTAGGTTCTTTCCAACCTAATGCGTTTCTGGCCTGCGCGGTAGGCAAAATCTGTCCCCTCACATCTCGCCCAGAAATATTAAATGGTGAAAGACCCCGGTGCTTCGTAGAGTGGGAAGAGTGAGTTCCTCAACCCCCACTGATTCCCCGAAGAACATCTCTCGGCAAATCCTGGCGCTAGCTGTTCCTGCCCTCGGCGCGCTGATCGCTGAGCCGCTCTTTTTACTGGCCGATTCGGCCATCGTCGGCCACCTTGGGGTCAATGAATTAGCCGGTGCTGCGTTGGGCACCACGGTCCTGCAGACCGCCGTGGGACTGATGATCTTCTTGGCCTATGCGACCACTCCCGCGGTCGCGCGGGCGATCGGCGCGGGCCGTCCAGCACAAGCCATGGCCGCCGGTCGCGATGGCATGTGGTTCGCGGTAGTCCTCGGAGCGGTGCTCACGGCCCTGGGATATTTCACCGCCCGACCTCTGGTGCAAGCCATGGGGTCCGAAGGGGCCACAACAGATTTTGCAGTGGACTATATCCACTACTCCTTGCCGGGGCTGACTGCGATGCTGCTGGTGCTGGCCGCCACCGGTGTGCTGCGCGGAATGCAAGACACTAAGACCCCGCTGGTAGTGGCCACCGCCGGATTTGGGCTGAATATCGTCCTGAACTTTGCCCTGGTCTACGGGGCGAACATGTCGGTGGCTGGTGCCGCGCTAGGCACTTCCATTGCCCAATGGCTGATGGCCGCTGTCTACCTCTGGATGCTGGTGCCCCGCATCCGCCGGCAGGGTATCTCGCTGGCGCCAAGCTGGGCGGGCTTCATCTCCACCGGGCAGGTCGGTTCCTGGCTGATGCTGCGCAACCTGACCATGCGCGCAGCCTTGCTCTTGACCGTTTTTGTGGCCACATCCTCAGGAACCCAAACGCTGGCGGCGCATCAATTGGTGTTCACCATCTTCAGCTTCCTGGCCTTTGCGCTCGACGCGCTGGCCATTGCCGCCCAGGCGATGATTGGCCAAGAATTGGGCCGCGGGGATGCAGCGCGAGTCCGCAAGCTCACCGGCATCATGAGCCGCTGGGGCATCTACTTCGGTGTGGCCACCGGCCTGCTGCTTTTCGCCACGTCCTGGGTCTTCCCGATGATGTTCACCCCGGATGAGCAGATCCGCCAGCTGACCACCGTGGGACTGTGGGTGCTGGCCTTGTCCCAGCCGTTGTGCGGTCTGGTGTTCGTCTTGGACGGAGTGCTCATCGGCGCCGGGGATGCCCGCTATCTGGGGTTGGCGGGCGTAGTGAACCTCGTGGTCTACCTGCCGATGCTCTGGGCGGTGCACGTCTTCGCCCAGGATGCCAGTTCAGCGATTGCGTGGATCTGGGTCGCCTTTGCCATCGGCTATATGACAGCGCGCGGCGTGACCTTGTCCTTGCGCGCCAGGAACACCGCGTGGATGCGCTTGGGCAGCTGAAGGCGGGCCGGCTGGCCGCCCGCCGCCGGCTATTTCTGGAGTTGCAGCGCCTGGGCGGTGATCTCGGAGGCAACCGCCCGGCCCAGCGAAGTGGTGGTTCCTTGGCCGCCCAAATCCGGGGTCAGCAGCGAGGCATCACGCCGGGCGATGACCGTCTCAAAAGCTGACTGCATGCACTTGGCGGCCTGATGCTCCCCGAGGTGCTCCAGCATCATGGAAGCGCTCCAGATCTGGCCGATCGGATTGGCAATGCCCTTGCCCGCGATATCCGGGGCGGAGCCGTGCACCGGTTCAAAGAGGCTCGGGAATTTGCGTTCCGGGTTGATATTGCCGCTGGGGGCAATGCCGATGGTTCCGGTCACCGCGGGACCGAGGTCCGAGAGGATATCGCCGAAGAGGTTGCTGGCCACCACCACATCGAACCAGTCCGGGTGTAGTACGAAGTTCGCGGTGAGGATGTCGATGTGGAACTTGTCCACGCTGATTTCCGGGTAGTCCAGCGCCATCCGCTCGACGCGTTCATCCCAGTACGGCATGGAGATCTTGATGCCATTGGACTTGGTCGCGCTGGTCAGATGCTTGGCACCGCGGGTCTTGGCGAGCTCGAAAGCGTATTTGAGGATGCGGTCGACTCCGGTGCGGGTCATCACCGTTTCCTGGATAACGGTCTCCCGGTCGGTGCCTTCGAAGATCTTGCCACCGATGGAGGAGTATTCGCCTTCGGTGTTCTCGCGGACCACGAAGAAGTCCACATCCCCGGGCGTGCGGTCGGCCAGCGGGCTCTTGATACCGTCCAGGAGCTTGACCGGACGCAAATTCACATATTGGTCGAAGTGCTGGCGGAATTGCAATAGGCTGCCCCAGAGGGACACATGATCCGGCACGGTCGCCGGCCAGCCAACGGCGCCGAAGAAGATCGCGTCGTGTGCGCCAATCTGGTCTTTCCAATGATCGGGCATCATCTGCCCGTGCTTGGCGAAGTACTCGGCATTGGCATAGTCGTAGTGCGTGGTGTTCAGTGTGAAATCGAAGGCTTCGGCCGCCGCGTTCAGGGCACGCAGTCCTTCGGGCATGACCTCGGTGCCGATGCCGTCGCCGGCCAGTACTGCAATGCTGTGTGTTGTTCCCATGGTTCTCCGGTGGTTGGTGGCTAGTGATGGCCCAGCATGGCCCGGCGGATGGATTCCAGATGTACCGCCATGGCCTCGATGGCCGCGTGGGGATCCGAGGCCTGCACGGCGGCAAAAATCTTCCGGTGCTCGGCCAGCTCGTTGGACTGGGACATGTAGGGCTGCATCGAGGGCAGGACATAGTGGGCGCGGGCGGTTTGCGTGAAGCAGTTCTCCAAGCTGTCCACGATGCGCGAATTGCGCGATGCCGCCGCCAGTTCGGCGTGGAAGCGCTGGGCGGCATGCATGGAGGCGATGGGGTCGCTGGCTGCCAGCTTTTCCTGGGCTTCTAGATGCCCGGCCAGCGAAACGACAAGCGCGGCCGAATGCATGCTGGCTACTTGCCCTGCCACATGAGGTTCGAGCAGGCTGCGCAGTTCCAGAACCTCATAGACATCGTTCATGGAGATGGCGCGGACCAGGTAGCCCTTTTTGGGCAGCAGCTGCAACAGGCCCTCGCTGGTGAGCTGGCGCAGCGACTCGCGCACCGGGGTCTTGGAGACCTCGAATTCCTGGGCCAAGGCCGGCTCGATGATCAGGGATCCCGGCGCGAGTTCCCCGCGGTTGATGCGTTCGCGCAGGGTGATTGTGAGGCGTTCGGAGAGCGAGCTGGACATGGTTCTCCGGTTCCTGTGGGTCGTAACGTAGCGACCTGATCTAGGTGTCGCTCTGGGAAACACTCTAGTCTGAGGTGAAATATATTTCAGGAATCTTACGGAAACGACACCCCAGCGCAAGGACAAAAACTGTGCCGATCACCCAGACCTCCGCCAGCACGCGCCAAGCGCGCAACCGGCGTCGAGCCCTGTTCGCCTCTGTGTTCGGCACGGCCATCGAATGGTATGACTACGCGCTGTACGGTGCGGCCGCCTCGGTGGTGATCGGTCCGCTGTTTTTCTCCGGCGCCGGCGAGCAGGCAGCCTCCATTGCGGCCTTTGCCACCTTCGCAGTGGGCTTTGTGGCCCGCCCGCTGGGCGGGGTGCTCATCGGGCACCTGGGGGACCGGGTCGGGCGCCGTCCGGCCATGCTGCTCTCGGTCATCCTGATGGGCATAGCGACCGTGGGCATCGGACTGCTGCCGACCGCCTCGACCTGGGGCGTGTGGTCCGTGGGTCTGCTGGTGCTGCTGCGCCTAATCCAGGGTTTCGGCGCCGGCGCGGAGCTGACCGGTGCCATGACGCTGGTGGCCGAATACGTGGAACCGAGAAAACGCGGGCTCTACACCTCGCTGGTGCTTTCCACCCCGCCGCTGGGCATTGCCCTGGCCACGGTGTGCTTCTTCCTGGTCTCGCTAGCCGGTGACGACGCCCTGCTCGGATGGGCCTGGCGCATCCCGTTCCTGATCTCGGCTCTGCTGTTCATTGTGGCCATCTACATCCGCAACAAGCTGGAAGAAACCCCGGACTATGCGGCCGCCATGGCCTCGGCCCGCGCCAGCGGTCAGCAGGCCAAGCTTCCCATCGTGCAGGTATTCTCCGGGCATTGGCGCCGGGTGGTCCTGGGCTTCCTAGCTATTACCGGGCACAACGCGGTGAACTACATCCTTGCGGTCTTCGCGCTGAGCCTGATGGTCTCCAGCGGCATGGAACGCAGCCAGGCACTGCTGGCGGTCACCCTGGGCTCGCTGGTTTCCGTGGTGCTCACCCCGGCCGGCGGCTGGTTGGCCGACCGATTTGGTGCGCCCAAGGTGCTGGCGGCCGGAAACATCGCCGGACTGCTGCTCGCATTCCCGATCTTCTCGATGATCTCCACCGGCGAGTTCGCCTATGGATTCTTGGGCATCGCCGCCGGCTATGCGCTGGTGATCCCGTGCACGTCCGGGGCCCAGGGAGCGTTTCTCACCGAACTATTCCCCGTCTCGGTCCGCTTCTCCGGGATTGCCATCGCGCGCGAACTGAACGGCGCCATCGTTGCCGGGCTTTCGCCGCTGATCGCCGCCGCACTGCTGCAAGCCGGTGATGGATCCATCGCGTTGCCCGCCGGATACCTGGCCCTGTGCTGCCTGTCCTCGGCCCTGGCGATCTTCATCGGCACCCGCGCGAACTCGCGCACCCTGTACTAAAACCACCATTGTCCATAGAAGTAAGGAACAGCCCCATGGGTAATCTCAAGCGCCAACTGCCAGATGTGGCCGAACTGGTCAGCCTGATGAAGTTCAAGCTCCCCTCCGCCAATCGCCGTGCTGCCCGCCTCGCTGGCGCCGCCGATATCTGGGATCTGCGCAAGATCGCCAAACGCCGCACGCCCACCGCAGCCTTCGACTACGTGGACGGCGCCGCTGGCCGGGAGATTACTGCCCAGCGTGCACGACAGGTCTTCGACTCCGTAGAGCTACTGCCGCGCATCCTGCACGGCACCGCGCAGTCCGATCTTTCCACCACCATTGCAGGCGGACCCTCGGCGTTGCCCTTCGGCATCGCACCCACTGGATTCACCCGGTTCATGCACTCCGAAGGTGAAATCGGCGGATCACGCGCCGCTCAGAAGGCAGGCATCCCGTTCAGCCTATCCACCATGGGCACCCGCTCCATCGAGGAAGTCGCAGCAGCAGCCCCCGAAGGACGCAAGTGGTTCCAGCTCTACCTGTGGAAGGACCGCCAGAAGTCCAAGGCGCTGGTGGAACGTGCCGCCGCGGCCGGCTTTGATACCTTGCTGGTGACCGTGGATACCCCAGTAGCCGGCCAGCGCCACCGCGATACCCGCAACGGCATGAAGATCCCACCAGAGCTGACCCTGAAGACCGTGCTGGACGCCTCCTACCGCCCCGAGTGGTGGTACAACTTCTTGACCACCGATTCGTTGAAGTTTGCATCGTTGTCGGATACCTCCGCAGACCTGCCCACCATCATCAACTCCATGTTTGATTCCTCGCTGGACTTCGAGGACCTGAAATGGATCCGCGAGTTGTGGAAGGGCAAGCTCTTCGTCAAGGGTGTGCTCACCACCGAAGACGCTGCCAAGGCCAAGGCCGCCGGGGCCGATGGCCTGGTGGTATCCAACCATGGCGGGCGCCAGCTGGATCGCGCACCGATCGCCTTCGAAGCGCTGAGCGAAGTGCGCGCCGAGGTCGGCGATGACATGGAGATCATCTTGGACTCGGGCATCATGTCCGGCGCGGACATCGTCGCTTCGCTGTGTGCCGGTGCCGACTTCGTGCTCATTGGCCGGGCCTACCTTTATGGGCTGATGGTCGGCGGCGAAGAAGGTGTTACCCGTGCTATTGAATTGCTGGCCAAAGAAGTGGAAGTGGCCATGCAGTTGATGGGCGCCGCGTCGATCAAGGATCTGAATGCGTCGCTGATTCGCCGGCGTAGCTGAGGCGGTTAACTCCGGTCCAGCTGGCGGTTAGTTCTATGCGCGGTAGAATGGAAATTGTGCCTGCACCAAAAACCACCCCCACTCAAGCCCAAGATGTTTTCCGCCCGGTCTTCCTGCGCGGACTCGCTGCGTTGGCCTACGCGCTGCTCTCGATCTTCTGGATCGGTGCAGACCAAAAAGCCCTGGCTTATTCAACGGCAGCATTCTTTGTAGTCACCGGCGTATTCATGTGGCAGTACGTGGTGGTGGATAGTGCCCCAGAGAAGTCCCGCGGCGCTTATGCGGCGGGGGCCGGACTGATGCTGCTGGCCGGCATCGCCACCATCTTCGTCACCTCGGTGGCTTGGATCGGATACGTCGCAGCCTTCGCTTTCCTGGTGACCGGCATTGCCGAGCTATACGTTTTCGCCAAGCTGCGCCACGCCTTCCCACCGTTCAGGAACCAATTGGTGACCGGTGCCGTCGGCGTGATTTTGGCCATGGCCCTGTGCTTCAGTGGTGGCATGGATGCGCACGCGCTGTTCGGCCTGATTGGCGGCGGCACCATCGTCCTTGCAGTCTTCGAGTTGATTGCCGGATTCGGCCATCGCCATGAAATGAAGGTGGAAGCCGCAGACGTGGCGGATTCGCCGGAGCAAGAAAACAACTAGTCTTGAAGTCTGCAGGAAAAGTAGAAACGGAGTTTCTGGTGGGAAACAACAAGAAGAAGCAGCCGTGGAGCCAGTCGATTAAAGGCCCACTGAGCTTCTCGCTGGTCATGGCGATCATCGCCGGAGTCGTCGGCCTGGTCAGTTCCACCGGCGGGTCGCAAAACCCGATGCGCTTCGATATCGGCCTGGCCTGTTTCGGCATTGCATTCATCGCCTGCCTTCTAGTCATCTCGGTGATGACCATGGCAGGTAAGGAGAATGATCCAGACCTGGGCAAGGGGACCGGCGTGAACCGATCCTCATTGAACCCGGACAAGAAGTTTGAAGACTGATAATAAAGCTTAGCCAGAGATCACGCGCTGGGACTGTCCACTACCGATAGTCCCAGCGCGTTCTCATTTGCGACAAACACGTATCAAGGATTTCCCGTGAGTAGCACCAGTACCACCCCGCCCGCCGGACGCACACCTCTGGGCAAGCAGTTGCGCCGACGCAAGTCCATCAATGCGATGGCTCATGACGCCGCCAACAACGCCGGGCTCGGCTCGCTCAAACGTTCCCTGGGCGTGATGCAACTGGTGATGATCTCCGTTGGCGCCACGTTGGGCACCGGCATCTTGGTGATCCTTGGTTCAGCGGTTCCGGTTGCCGGGCCCGCCATCTGGATTGCCTTTGTGCTCGCCGGCATCACCGCGCTGCTCTCCGCGGTGTCCTACGCCGAGATGGCCGGCATGGTCCCGGTCTCCGGTTCCAGCTATTCCTACTCCTACGCCACCCTGGGCGAAGGCGTGGCCTGGATCTGTGGCTGGTGCCTGGTCTTGGAGTACGCGGTGTCCGCCGCGGCAGTGGCCGTGGGCGCCGGAGCCTACGTGAACCAGACACTGCAGATTTTTGGTCTTGCGCTGCCCGATAGCTTGGCCGGTGGGCCGGGCGACGGCGGGGTCATCAACCTTTCGGCGCTGATCGTCGTGGTGTTGGCAACTATCCTGCTGGTGCGCGGAGCCCGTGAATCCGCCATGGCCAATACCATCATGGTGCTGGTGAAGATCGCGATTCTGATCTTCTTCGTCATCGTCGCCTTTACCGCCTTCAACGCTGGGAACTTCGCCCCGCTGCTGCCAATGGGCGCAGCCGGCGTCACCGGCGCGGCCTCGATGGTGTTCTTCTCCTACATCGGTTTTGATGCTGCCTCCACCGCCGGAGAAGAAGCGAAGAACCCGCAGAAGGACCTGCCGCGCGCCATCATGATCGCCATGGTCCTGGTGACCGCGATCTACGTCCTGGTAGCTGTTGCCGCGATCGGTGCTCGTGAATGGAACTGGTTCGCCGACTCCGAAGCTGCCCTGGTGCAGATCGTCTCCGAGATCACCGGGCAGCGCTGGATGGTGCTGGCCTTTGCGCTGGCTTCGGTGATTGCCATCGTTTCGGTCGTGCTCACCACCCTGTATGGACAGACCCGCATCTTGCTCTCCATGGGACGCGATGGTTTGATCCCGCGCTTCTTTGCCAAGGTATCGCCGAAGACCCACACTCCGGTGATTGGCACCTACGTCACCGGACTGGTGGTCGCCATCGCCGCATCCTTGATTCCCTTGGGCCAGCTGGCCGAAGCTACCAGCATCGGTACGCTGTTCGCCTTCGCACTGGTCGGCGTTTCGGTCATGTACCTGCGCAAGACCCAGCCAGATACTCCACGCACCTTCCGTGTGCCGCTGTACCCGGTCACCCCGATCCTGGGTATTGCCGCCTGCCTGTTCTTGATGTTCAACCTGGCCGGGATCACCTGGGTGGTATTCGGGCTGTGGATGATTGTCGGCATCAGCATCTACCTTGGCTACGGACGTCGCCATTCGCGCTTGGGTTCCTTGGACGCCAAGGCCTACCAGCAAGAGCTGAACCTCTAAACAGTCATCTACTGGCAGGTACCGAGCACGCGACTATGCTGTGTGGTGGAAGCCCATCGCAGATTCAGAGGAGCATCATGCAGCAGGATCCCATCAGCACCGCAGACCTGTACGACCAGCACGGCGAAGCTCTGCAGTCCGTCTCGGTGCAATTTCAGGACTTCGGCGGACGGTTATCGTTCCATGGTCCAGCACGTACCGTGAAGTGCCACGAGGACAATGGGCTGATTAAGGAGATCTTGAGCTTCCCGGGCAACGGCTCGGTGCTCGTTGTTGATGGTGGCGGTTCGCTGCGCTTTGCGTTGATGGGCGACATGATTGCCGCCAGCGCGGAAATCAACGGCTGGGCCGGAGTGATCATCTACGGTGCCGTGCGAGACCGTGCAGCACTGGCCGAACTAGAGCTGGGAATCAAGGCTTTGGGGAGCAACCCGCGCAAAACCGTCAAACGCTCACATGGCGCAGTGGACGAAGTGTTGAGCCTCGGCGACGTGAAGGTACGCCCCGGCGCCATGGTCTACGCGGACATCGACGGAATCCTGATCGAACACTAGAGCCCGGAGCAGGGGTTAGCGTTCGCGGTCTGCTGCCGGCTCCCATTCGGAGCGGAATTCCTCGGTACTCAGGTTCGCTAGGTCCTCGCGGATCTGCACAATCAGACGTTCGGCCTCTTCCAAGCTGGAGGTGGTGATGCGCAACATCACCGAGTCATCCACGCGGGAATGGACCACTACTTGCGGCTCATTGGCTTCGAACTCGCCGTCACCCAAAGTTGCCGAGGCTAGTGCGACCACCCAACGTCCGGCCGCCACCAGCGGGTTGCTGTGAGCGGCTTCCAGCCGTGCTTCGTAGTCGTCTGAAGCGTGCGTTTCTTGAGACATGACCTGCCCTTTCAACTGCTGCAACTCGGGATTACCGATGGTGTGTTCATCATAGGACGCACATCGGGTAAAAGGCGAGGACCTGCAATCGTGGCCATGAATCGGCGTTCGTTAAGACGCTTTGCCGGCCTTCCTTGCCCGGTAGGCGCGAACATGCTCTCGGTTGGCGCAGTTACCGAGATCGCAGTACAGCTTTGAACGGTTGCGCGACAAATCCAGCAAGGCATTCTGGCAGTCCGTGGACGCGCAGATTCGTAGGCGATCGATGCCGCCGGCGCGAATAACCTCAGCCAGTGCCATGGCCGCATCCACTGCCAGCCGGTCATACAGCGGAGTACTGTTGGTGGTCGCGTGCAGGTGGTATCCCAGATTCTCGCTCTTGATCAATTGTGGCTGCGCGTTGGCGTTGCGCAGGATCTGGTTGACGCGGAAGACCGCGTCCTCTTCGGTGCCGGTCCATATTCTCTTGAGCTGGGAACGCAATTGTCGGATGGAGCGCAGCTCGGCCTGGTTGTGAGCCCTAGACCCTTCAAAATTCTCGGAGTCCAGGAACTCATCCAAATCCGCAACGGTGGAGAGCATATCGATGATCTGCACCTCGGTATTCAAAAGATTCACGACGGTCTTCAGTGAAGCTTCGATATCTGGAGCAAAGGTCATAATTCGTTCCTGGACGAGGGGTGGATTGACTGCCTCTCAAGCCTAACCGTAATGTCATGCCCATATGCTTTGTTGCCCCTGTATGGGCAGAGAATTCTTCGTGAAAGACGTCATCACCCATGAGTGAAACCACCGGTTCCCAGCTGCCCGCCGGCGCCCGCGAACCAGCTACCCGCAATGCCAGCCAAACGCGCGGAATTTGGATTGCGCTGGCCTCCTCGGCCGCCTTTGGAATCTCCGGATCCTTTGCCAGGGGCCTGTTTGAGGCAGGGTGGAGCCCTACCGCTGCGGTCGCTGCACGCATGGCCGGAGCCGCAGTAGTACTTGCGATTCCAGCCATCCTTGCGATGCGTGGACGCTGGGTGCTGGTGCGCACCAATTGGCTCTCGATTCTGCTCTTTGGCCTCTTTGGTGTGGGCGCCTGTCAGCTGTGCTATTTTCTGGCGGTGCAACGGCTAGATGTGGGTGTGGCCCTGCTGCTGGAGTATCTGGCGCCGGTGCTCATTGTTCTGGTGCTGTGGGCCAGACATCAGAAACGACCTTCGGTGGCCACCATCGTTGGCACGTTGTTGTCCTTGCTGGGGTTGGTTGCCGTCTTGGATCTGACCGGCGCGTCAAAAATTGATCCGGTCGGGGTTCTGTGGGGTCTGGGGGCTGCCGTAGGCCTCACCGTGTACTTCTTTATCAGCGCGAAGGTTGATGGGGCCTTGCCGCCGATCATGCTGTCCGCCGGTGGCATGGCCGTTGGCGCAATCACTATGGTGCTGGTGGGTTCACTGGGAATTCTGCCCATGACCTTTGCGGCGGGCAGTGGATCTTTTGCTGGATTCCAGACCCCATGGTGGGTGGCCTTGGTTGGCTTGATCCTGATTGCGACGGTATTTTCTTACACCACCGGAGTGATGGCAGCGAGGGAACTGGGGTCCAAGGTGGCCAGCTTCATTTCGCTGACCGAGGTGCTGTTTGCGGTGCTCTGGGCATGGTTGCTGCTTGCCGAATTGCCGGGGCTGGTGCAGCTCCTGGGTGGCTTGCTGATCGTTGCCGGAGTGGTGTTGGTACGAGTTGATGAACTGCGGGCCGTACGTAAAGAGCGCTGAGTGAAATGTGTCTTTTGCGCTGGCTGACAACGCCCCTGCACGCGATGGCAATACTTTAAGGGTGAGCCAAGACACACTTGATCCAAGGGTTCGCGGTCCACATCGGGGTGGGCTGCAGGAATGCGGAAAGTGGGATTGCTGTGGGCAAAGTATCTGTCATTGTGGTCGGTGCCGGTTCGGCGGGATCGGTGGTCGCCAGGCGTTTGATCGACGCAGGTGTTGATGTGACAGTTTTCGAAGCCGGGGGAGAAGACAGCAATCCCGCGATTCATGACCTGTCGCGGATGGGCGAGCTGTGGCACAGCAAGGACGACTGGGATTACCACACCGTTCCGATGGCAGGCGCTGCGGATAAGCCGATGCATCTTCCTCGGGGCAAAGTGCTTGGCGGTTCCCATGCGCTAAATGCGACCATTTGGGTCCGCTGCGCCCAGCAAGACTTCGATGACTGGGCCAAAGACTGCGGACCAGCCTGGGCTTGGGAGAACGTGATGCCGATCTATCGAAGCATCGAAGACTTCACCGGTGGAGCCAGCGAGGTTCATGGGGTCGGTGGCCCCATCCCGGTCGACAACGACTACGAGTTAGATGAGATTCACGCGTCCATCATCAAAGCTGCCGAGCAATCAGGCATCCCATTCAACCCTGACTACAACTCGGGTGTGCTAGACGGTGTCTCCAAGGAACAGGTGAACATCGTTGACGGCCAGCGGGTCAATACGTGGAAGGCTTATCTGAAGCCGGTTCGAGACGAAGCCACCATCATTACCGGCGCGGAAGTGCACTCCGTGATTGTTGAAGACGGAACAGCCACCGGTGTGAAATACCGGAAAGACGGGAAGATGCACCAGCTGTCCGCGGATCACGTCGTGCTCAGCGCTGGCGCTCTTGGCTCTCCGCAAATTCTGTTGCGCTCTGGCATCGGAGCGGCCGAAGAACTGGAACAGGTAGGAGTTGCTCCAGTGCACTCACTGCCTGCCGTGGGTAAGAATCTCCATGATCATTTGCTGGCTCCGGTGATCTCAAAAACTACCACGCGAGAAATTCTGCCTCCGCGACAGGGAGTCTCGGTGTCTCAGTCGCATCTCTTTGCTAGGTCTCGCGAGGATCTGGACAGGCCTGACACTCAGCCAATCTTTTTTGCCGTCCCGATGTATTCGCCGGGGATGGAACCGATTGATGGCACGGCCTTCACTCTGCATTCTGGAATTGTCACCCCGTACAGCCGGGGCGAGCTGACGTTGAGCGGGCCAGAGCTGGACGATCCGGTGAATATCGATCTCAATGCATTGTCTGACCAACGGGATATGGACGCCTTCTTGTTCTCCATCAAGCAGTGCCGTCAGATGGTTCAACAAGAAGCGTTGGCGGATGCCTGGGGTGCGCAGGAAATTTATCCTGGACCCGAGGTGCACGACGATGAAAAGTTGGAGCAGTACATCCGCAATAACGTGGTGACCTACCATCACCAGGTTGGCACCTGTGCGATGGGCGTCGATGCGCAGGCAGTGGTTGACCCCGAATTGCGCGTTCATGGCCTGCAAGGAGTGCGGGTGATTGATGCGTCGATCATGCCAAAAATTACGACAGGAAATACTAATGCGCCGTCCATCTTGATCGGGGAACAGGGCGCCAGATTCATGATCAACGAGCTCGGTTTGGCAGATTAGAACGCCATGACCGCCGCGTGCATTCGTCGTTACAAAAGTGAAACAGGGGCTTTAGTTCTCTTAAACGGAGAAGTCATCTTCGTGATGTTGTCCCGCGGGAGCAACGTCCGCACGCCGAGCGTAGACACGTTGAAAATCTGATTGGGGCGAGGGTATAGTAGATGGCGCAGACCCCCCTCATATACTTGAGATCAAGGGGGTCTAGCTGTTTAACTTTCAGATTCTTAGCGGTCCTCGCCTTGGATCACGTTCCGCCAAATACGTCGGATACCAATTTCTAGCGAATTCGTTTTTCGCATGTTGGTCCACGTATGCGTTTGCTGTCCACGCGACTAGGTCTGCCATTTGAATGCACTGAGAATTCTTGGATTCAATGTGAATGGCATCTTCAATCAAGTGTCTTGTTCTGAGCACCAGACTCCTGTGCGCTTCAGTGTAGGCGGGATCGCTGCCATCACCATCAACTAGGATCATGGCCAGGGTCTGCGACTGAACTAATTGAGATTCGATCCTTGAAACTAGTGCCTTGTATGTATCTGCTCTGGTGTGGGCTAAACGTGACGCATCTCCAAACCCATAGACGGCGCCAACGCTGAGCCCTTCAGTGCTTCTCAGTGTTTCTAGGCATTCTTGGGCTACGCACCTGCCGGAATCTTTCCAGCGCTCGACTCCGTTGTCCATAAATCTGTTAGGAATTCGTGTGGAGATGCGTCCGCGACCGTTCACATATTCGGTAGCGTGAAGTTCTTGGCTGACGGGTATCTTGTATTCAACCCAGAGTTTCTTGCGAAGATCCAGCCAGTTTCTGAGGACGGATGACCATCGACTGGGATGAAACTCAAGCCACCCGTATACGACGAGCCCACTTCTCGGGTGCCCAGAGTCGTCAATGTAAATTAGCCGATCTAGAGGTAAAGGCATGCGCTCATCCTAGAATCCAGATAGTGCGAGGATCTCAGCGGGCTGACGTTATGTGCATAGCTGGTTAAGGCTTGATCAGTGTTGCCCTCTGCTTGTCATACAAGTGTGATGTTCGATCGATTATTGGCTCATCGAGAAATAGTTTCGTATTGAAATGATATCTTGATGAGATGAACGACTTCCTGATTCCCCAGTTCCAATGGAACTCCTTGAGCTATCTGACCTCGCGAGCGGGCCGGGTGGGAACGCAAGAGCTGACCGATCTCATGGAATCAGAGTCGCTGACCCGCAACCACTTCATGATCGTCTGCGCGCTCGCCGAATTCGGAGCAATGTCGCAAAACGACCTAGCCAAGCATTCGAACCTGAACCGCGGGCACCTAGTGGCGTACCTCGACGAACTCGCGGAGCGCAAAATCCTAGAACGCAGCGTTGACCCGACGGACCGACGCCGCAACATCATCACGCTGACCGCGGCAGGCAAGAAATTCACTGCCCGGGCTACCGCTGCGGCCGAACGCAGCGAGGCGGAAGTCTTCGGTGCTCTCGACGCCCAACAACAAGAAACCCTGCGCAGCTTGCTGCAACTGGTAGCACTCAAGGGTGGCGAGACGCGCTAATGAAACGACATGTCAAAGAAGTACTGACTCGCTCCGTGATCGTGGCGCCACCAAAGCCATCGGTCATTCCAGCTGCCAAGGCGGCAGTTGCGCTGAGTGTTCCGCTGGTGCTGGTCACGATTACCGGGCATTTGGACTGGGCCATGTACGCGGCCTTCGGTGCATTCTGCGCCGTCTTCGGCCGCTTTGATGCCTACGCCCCACGCTTCTGGCAGCAGCTGTCGGTCGGCCTGGTGCAGTTGGCCGCCATGCTACTGGGAACGTTCTTCTCGCTAATCCATGCGCCGTTCATCATCTGCGTGCTGGTGCTCGCGGTGATCGGTTTTGGCGCGAACTATGTTTCACATGCGGCACGCTGGATGCCGCCAGGTCCCATATTTGCCGTCTTCGCCGGTGGTGCCTGCATTAGCATTCCGGCCACCACGCACTCCTTCGTTGGGGTCCTCTTGGTGGGCGGAGGCGCGATGATCTTCAGCCTGCTGTTCATGCTGGGGCTCTCGGTGCGTCGGGCCAATCTCTTCCATACGCTGCGCGCAGGTTACTCCTGGACGCCAACGCCACGTGCGCTGCGCGAATCGGCGCAAATGGGATTGGGTGTGCTGCTGGCAGGTATCGCCGCGGAACTGCTCAATGGTGGCCACTGGTACTGGGCCAGCCTCGGCGCCATTGCGGCCGTCACCGGCATCGACGCCTATTCCCGGGTAGCCCGGGGCCTGCAGCGAAGCGTCGGCACCTGTGTCGGTGTGCTGCTGACCGCTGCGGTGATCGTTTTTGAACCGCCGATTTGGGTCATCCTGGTCGCCGCGATCATCGGACAGATATGCATCGAACTAGTGATCCTGCGTAACTACGCCATCGGCATGGTCTTCATGACCGTCACCGCGCTGTTGATGGTTCATATGGTCAGCCCGGAGCCGGCTTCCAGCCTGCTCATTGACCGGGTGGCCATGACTGCCCTGGGCGCCGGAGTCGGCGCCCTGCAGAGCATCGTCATTGGGATACTTGCTCATCGACGCGCGAGCGCTGTACAGAATTAGCCAGCTGCCCTAGGCGGTGGCCTGGTGAGCCTGATATTCAAGTACCACTGCGCCATTAAGCCTGTGTGCATCAACGGAAATGCGTCGAGCCAGGTCAACGTCTTTCGTAGTTATTTCGGCGTTCGGGGTGTGGACTAGGCGAAGGGTGACGGTGTCAACGCGCCAATCCACCTGCGGGTGAATGTTTACCTTTTCCGCCAGCAGACCGACGAGGGTAATGAATTCTAATGCGGTGCCGGTTGAATCAAATCGGTAGGACACCGTTAACGATTCCTTGTTTTGCTGCCAATCTACAGGGGTGGCCAATCGCCGTTCCGGGGCCAGGTTGACCGCTGATTGGGCGTGGGAAATCTGTCGAATATTAGTCATGGGAGCAACTCCTTGTGAGGCGGAGGGTAATCCCAGGGTGCTGGCCAGAGGCCGCCACTTACCATCGTCGCAGTAATTGAGGCCAACGTACAGGGCGCACAGCTATTGCGCAGACTGCCCCGCACCAAAATAGCCACGGTGCGGGGCAGAAAACTGTCAGGCTGCACGAGGGTCAGTTACTGCCGTGCCTCGTGCTCTACAGCCTCCGCGGATGCCGCATCGCTGTGGCCAAAGGCCTTGCGGTCACGGTAGGCCGCTGCTTCGTAGCGTTCGTGCGCCACCTTGCCCAAATGTGCCAGTCGCAGCGCTTCGTGCTTGGGGTTGCGGCGAATGACGAGGTATCCCAAGCCCAAAATCAGGAACCAAATCGGAGTCACCAGCAAAGCAACCAGGGTATCTGGCTGAGTGGTCAGCGCCCACAAAATGAATCCGAAGAAGCCCATGACCACGTACGGCATGACCCTTCCGCCAGGCATCTTGAACTTCGAAGCGTCGTGCAGGTGCGGGCGACGGGCGCGGAAGACCAGGTAGCTGAGCAGAATAATCGTCCAGACGAACATGAAGCACAAGGCCGAAACCGTGGTGACCAAGGTGAAGGCCTCCATCACCGAATCGCCGCTGTAGAGCAGGACGACGCCGGCGAGCAGGAACATGCACGAGAACATCAGCGCGTTCTTGGGAACCTTGCGGTGTGAAAGCTTCGCAAAACCGGTTGGGGCATCGCCTTCCAAGGCCAGGCCGCGCAGCATGCGAGAGGTGGAGTAGATGCCGGAGTTGGCGCTAGAAGTTGCGCTGGTGAGCACCACGAAGTTGATAATGCCGGCAGCCCCTGCCAATCCGGCCAAGGCGAACATCCCAACAAATGGCGAATTTTCCGAGGAGAACAGCTTCCACGGCTGCACCGTCATCAAAATGATCAAGGCGCCAACGTAGAAGAACAAGATGCGTACGGGGATGGAATTGATGGCCTTGGGCAAGGTCTTCTCGGGGTCCTTGGTTTCAGCGGCGGTGGTCCCCACCAACTCGATGCCCACGAAGGCGAATACCGCGATCTGGAAGCCTGCAACAAAGCCCATGAATCCGGTGGGGAACATTCCGCCATTGGCCCAGAGGTTCGCCACGGAAGCGGTGGCTCCGTTGTGTTCGAAGCCCGTGATGATCATGACTAGGCCAACGACGATGAGTGCACCGATGGCAACGATCTTGATCAACGCGAACCAGAATTCGGTCTCACCAAAGGCCTTGACCGTGGCCAGGTTCAGTACCAGCAGCAGGGCGATACATGTCAAGGCTGGAATCCATAGGGGGAGGTCACCCCACCAGAATGCCACGTAATGGGCGATGGCGACCACGTCGGCGATACCCGTGACCACCCAGCAGAACCAGTAGGTCCAACCGGTGAAGAATGCTGCCCAGGGACCAAGTAGGTCGCCTGCAAAGTCGGCAAAAGTTTTGTAGTTCAGGTTGCTCAGCAGTAGCTCGCCCATGGCTCGCATGACGAAGAAGAGCATGAAGCCGATGACCATGTAGACAAAGATGACCGATGGTCCGGCGACGGAGATGGTTTTGCCGGAGCCCATGAATAGGCCGGTGCCGATGGCACCGCCAATGGCGATGAGCTGGATGTGCCGGTTGGACAGTCCGCGTTCAAGTGTGGGATCAGAACTGGTGGTACTCATGCTGGTTGCCTTCCAGGAGTGTGGCGTGACGCCTAGCAACTTACTTTGCTGAGAACGCCAGATTCGCCCGGCTCCGGGAAGGCAACGTCAGCTCGCTGCGCTGAGAGCAACTGCTGCCTATGCCACTGGAGAGAGCCGTCGAATCTGATGCGCCAAAAGCGTCACTGTTCGTGGTCCCTCCCCACTCTGTATTTGAACCTGAGAGTTTTCACTTCAACCCGACTACTGGGCGAAGCTTGCTCCTTCGGTGAGCGCAGTTCATTCTGCGCTGCTTTCCAGAGTTGCCTTCTCGTGGCGGTACGGGTGCCTGAGAGTTTCCCGGGGAGGAAATTGCTCCTACGGCGCCCGCCCTTGGTGAGGACGGGTCTCTCCCGCCACGCATCAACGGCATATGTGGTGATTGCCATCACAGTATGCGCAGAACATTGAATGTGACGCAAGTCGCAAGTCTGAAGATTTCATTGCTGTTTCCCGAAACGTTCCGCGGCAATGGTCACGAATGGGCTTTGGGGACGTCATGGGGCTTGCGGGGCGCCTTCTGGTGGCACTACTAAGAGGGTGATTCATTCGGCCGAGCGATGCGGAAACGAGATCAAGACTTTATATCTCGTGTGTTGAATAAATGTTGGGCTGGCCCCATCGTTGTGGATGGGAAAGGGGACCCAAGATGAAACCATCTTTTAAAGCACTCGCCAAAGGCGGCGCAGTGCTAGCAGCAGGACTCCTGCTGACCAGTAGTGCAGTGACCGGGGCAGGACTCATGTCAGCAGCAACCGCTGCGCCACCTGACCACGCTGGCCCACCTGACCACGCTGGCCCACCTGACCACGCTGGCCCACCTGACCACGCTGGCCCACCGGACCATGCTGGCCCGCCCAGCTGGGCACCGGCGCCAGAGCATGCAGGGCCACCGACGGCCAAGCCAACTCAGAGCCCGGAGCCAACGGGACCCACCGAGGATCCAGGGGAGCAATGGCGCACAGCAGAGTTCTATCAGCTTGCATTTGATGTGCCACAAGATTGGTCCATCGTAGAGAACTGCAACTTTGAGTGCTCAGAGGACCATATGGCCTACAAAGTTTGGGACTCAGAGCAAAATCTGGTGATGGAATTCGAAACGAATAGTTTCCGAGACACCGATGGAAATCCGAACACCTACCAAAGGGATGTGCTCGAAAGCGTCCCTGCCACCGAGCTGAATTATGCGCCAACCAGCATGGTTGCGTACTACTGGGTGGCCAGTGAAGGTGGTCAGGGCTTGAGTATCGCCGTCATCAAAGACGATTTATGGCAGAACTGGACTGAGCGGCCAGCGATTGATTACTTCAAAACAAGAGACGACCTGGCGCCAATCATGACGATGGATGGAGGATACCTGCAGGCTCTAGGCTATGACGACGACGGAGTGACAACCCTCGACGAGGCCATGAGCTTCCTTGAGAGCGAGCAATACGCAACTCTCAAGCAAGTCATGGCCAGCGTCCGGGAAACGCCGTAGGTTAGGCGCTATTTGCCAAAGCTGCGAAGGCGCAGCGAGTTGGTGACGACCAAAACCGAGCTGGCTGCCATGGCGGCACCAGCAATCATTGGATTGAGCAAACCCAAGGCCGCGATCGGGATGCCAGCCGTGTTGTAGGCGAAAGCCCAGAACAGGTTCATCTTGATCGTGGCCAAGGTTTTGGCCGAGAGATCAATGGCGGCGCTGACCTGATGCAGGTCATTGCCCATCAAGGTGATGTCCGCGGCTTCAATGGCCACGTCGGTGCCCGATCCCATGGCGATGCCAAGGTCAGCCTGGGCCAGTGCCGGAGCGTCATTAACACCATCTCCAACCATGGCGACTACCTTGCCCTGTTCCTGTAGAGAAGCAATGGTATTGGCCTTGTCGGCAGGGAAGACCCCCGCGAACACATCTTGCGGATCGATGCCGACCTTGGCCGCCACCTTCGCTGCCACCGACGGGTCATCGCCAGTGAGCAGCACTACCCGTAGACCGCGTTGCTGCAATTCGCTGATGGCCGCGGCCGAGGAATCCTTGATCTGGTCGGCCACCGAAATGACCGCCTGGAACTGCTGATCGACCGAGACCAAAATTGCGGTAGACCCTGCTGATTCGGCCTGTTCCAACAGTGCACGCGCCGTGGAATCCAGTGTCGTACCCTGGGCTTCGAGCCAGCTGGGCCGGCCAACAACAACGTTCTTGCCGGCAACGCTACCCTTCACTCCGCCACCTGGTTCTGAACGGAAATCGGTCACCTCGGCCAGCGGGCCGCGCTCGGCTCCGGCGCGGGCAATAGCCTGGGCAATCGGGTGCTCCGAGTGGTGCTCCACGGCTGCAGCCAACGCAAGAATCTGATTGGCCTCAACACCAGCGACCGTGGATGTGCCAACATGCGCCATCACGCCGGTGGTGACGGTGCCGGTCTTATCCAAGACGACGGTATCCAGCTTGCGGGTATCTTCCAAGACCTGTGGACCGCGGATCAGGATGCCCAACTGCGCTCCACGACCGGTGCCAACGAGCAGGCCGATCGGGGTTGCCAGGCCCAAGGCACAAGGGCAGGCAATCACCAGCACGGCGACTGCGGCACTAAATGCCTGGTAGGGATCTGAGCTCACGAGCCACCAGATCACAAAGGTGAGAACGGCGATGGCCAAAACGATCGGCACAAAAACTGCCGAAATGCGGTCGGCTAAACGAGCAATGGGAGCCTTGCCAGACTGTGCCTCGGAGACCAGCTTGCCCATCTGAGCCAGGGTCGTTTCGGAACCGACCCGGGTTGCTTCGATGACCAGCCGCCCAGAGGTGTTCAAGGTTGCGCCGGTGACGTCGGAGCCAGCATGGACTTCCTGGGGGACTGATTCGCCGGTGAGCAGCGAAGTATCCACTGCGCTGGAGCCATCGACCACCATGCCGTCGGTGGCGATCTTCTCGCCAGGGCGCACCACAAAGTGTTCGCCAACCTGCAATTGAGCAGCCGGAATCTTGACCTCTTGGCCGTCACGCAGAACGACCGCGTCCTTGGCGCCCAAACTCAGCAGGGACTTCAACGCGTCCGAGGCCGAAGACTTGGCTCGATGTTCCAGATAGCGGCCCAGCAGCAGTAAGGTGGCCACCACCCCAGCTGTTTCAAAGTACAGTGAGTGCTCGCTCATCGCCATGCCGGTGTGTGCCGTCATCTGCGGATCGAGGATCAATTGGATGGCGGAGAACAAGTACGCGGCCAGCACACCGAGTGATACCAAGGTGTCCATGGTGGAAGAGAAATGGCGGGCATTGATCGCTGCGGCCTTGTGGAAAGGCCACGCGCCGTAGAAGACCACTGGCGTAGCCAGTGCGAAGGCCACCCAGCCCCAGTGCGGGAACTGCGCCGCCGGAATCATGGAGATCACGAACAGCGGAATGCTGAAGACCGCGGAAATGATCAGCCGCAGCAACAGGTGGTTGGGGACCAGATGCTCGTGGCCGGCATGCTCGTCGTGCTCGTGGCCGCCGTGTTCGGGGACCATCGGCTTTTTGAGTGTCGCCGTGTACCCGGCGGCTTCAACGGTGCTGATCAGCGTTTGATCGCTGATATCGTGCGGAACCTGGACCTTGGCGGTCTCCAGGGGGAGGTTGACCGAGGCGGTGACCCCGGGCAGCTTACCGAGTTTGCGTTCTACCCGGTTCACGCACGAGGCGCAGGTCATGCCCTGGATGTCCAGGTCCACGGTGCGCGCTTCGGGCATCGCGTGTTCTGGGGCGTGGGAGGTCATTGTTAGTACCTTGCACTTTCCTGCCACCAACTGGTGGTCTGGTGCCTGGCTGTTGGGGCTAGGCGTTGATTGCTTCGACGGTGTAACCGGCCTCGTCGATCGCTTCGCGGAGGCTGGCTTCACTGAGCTTCTCGGTTGCGGTGACGGTGGCGGTGGAAATGCCCTGGGCATCGAGAATGACATCGACGTTTTGTACGCCGGCCAGTTCCTTGAGTTCTTCGGTGACCGAAGCGACGCAGTGGCCGCAGGTCATCCCGGAGATCTTGATCTCGGTCTGGATAGTCAGCGGGGTTGCCTGCTCACGGGAAGTGATCTGCAGGCCCTGGGAGCTGTTGGAGTTGTTCTCGGAGGAGCATCCGCAGTTGCAGTTGTGGCTCATGATCTTGCTCTCTTTCGATGAATTCTGTGTGAATTGGAAAATCGGGTTGGGGTGTACCTAGCGCACCAGGCGGGAAATCGCGGCCGTGGCCTCGGCGATCTTGTCCTGTACAACGCTCGGGTCCCCGCTTTGCAGTGAAGTCTTCGCTGCATCGACCACGCAATGGCCAATGTGGTCATCGATCAGTTGCACGCTGACCTTGTGCAATGCCGCATTGATGGCGGAGATCTGGGTCAGGATGTCGATGCAATATTTGTCGTCATCTACCATCTTGGCGACCCCGCGAACCTGGCCTTCGATGCGCTTCAGGCGACGTTCCAGTGCGGACTTGTCCGCGTGATAACCGTGATGCTGCGCCTGTGCATCCGGATTCTGGGTGGTTTCCATACTTCGATAATACCCCTCGGGGGTATTAAGTCAAGTACCCCCTAGGGGTATTCAACCTCCCCGCTTAAGTAGCTGAAGCACGATAAGATTTCACCCGTGAGCCACAACGACCTGCACGTGCGTCCGATTTCCAGCGCCGAACACTCAGCCTTCCTTGAAACCGCCCAAGATGTCAGCTTCCTGCAGCGTCCTGAATGGGCCCGGGTCAAAGGCGGCTGGCGTGGCGAATCCTTGGGCTTCTTCGACCAAGACGAGCTGGTAGGCACTGCACTGGTGCTGCACCGTGCTGCCCCCATTATCAAGAAGACCTTGGCCTATGTTCCCGACGGCCCGGTCATAGATTTCCAAGCCCATCGGGCAGAAAACGTCATCCGCCCGCTGGCCGCGTACCTCAAAAACCGTGGATCCTTCCAGCTGAAAATGGGGCCTGGGCGCGAAGTGCGCACCTGGGCTGCCGGCGCCGTGCGCAAGAACCTGGGCAAGGAAGGCTTCACCCAGCTCACCGACCTTGAACTCAAGAACAGCTCCGCTCAAGCCCTCGCGCTGAACGATGCCCTGTTGGATCTAGGGTTCACTAAAGAAGACGTAGGACTGGACTTCGGAGCAGGCCAGCCAGAATACGTGGCCCGCGTTGCCCTGCAGGATGAAGACGGCAAACAGCTGGACGTGGAGCAGGTTATGGCCAGCTACTCGGCCACCACCCGCAACGAAACCCGCAAGGCACTGAAGAGCACCCTGGAAATCGAGGTGGGCGACGTCTCGGACATGGCCCGTTTCCATGCCTTGTACAACCACACCGCGGACCGCCAAGAGTTCACCGGCCGCCCACTGAGCTACTTCGAAACCATGCACCGCGTGCTCAACGAAGCTGTGCCAGGATCCTGCACCCTGTACATCGCCAGCAACGAAGGCGTGGACCTCGCTGCCTCCATCGTGATCCGCTCATCGAACCTGGCCTGGTACCTCTACGGGGCTTCCTCCTCGGAACAGCGCAAGATTTTCGCGCCGAAGGCCATCATGAACCGCATGGTGGAAGACTCCATCGCCGCCGGCTGCCGCTACCTGGATCAGGGCGGAGTGAGCGCCACCTTGGATAAGGAACACCACCTTTCGGGCCTGACCAAGTTCAAGACCAACACCGGCTGCGACATCGTACAGACCAACGGCGAATGGGACCTCGCGCTGAACAAGCCATTGGCCTGGGCCTTCGAAAAGTACATGAACTGGCGCAAGAAGTAGGGAATCCAGCACCGTGGCAATTGATCCAACCCAGCCGTTTGTCCCCGTCATCCTCGGCGGCGACATCGGCACCTACACCCTGGCCCGCGAATTTTATGAGGCCTACGGTGTGCGCTCCGTCGTCGTTCCTGCCGCAGGCAACGGTGTCATCGAACATTCGGTAGCCATCGAGCTGCGCCCCATCGGCTCCATGGCCGACGAGGCCCGCGTGGTCGCCGCCTTGACCGAGCTGGCCACCGAACTGACCTCCGATGCCGAGCGTCCGCTGATGCTCTTCGGTTCCTTGGACTTCCACGTCATGTTGATCGCCAAGCACCGCGAACAGCTCGAAGCCCAGTACGTGATTCCCTATCCTGAACTGGACATCATCGAAGCGGCCGCGCTGAAGGAAAACTTCTACGCGCTGGCCGAGAAACTGGACATCGCTCACCCGCGCACCGCCGTGTATTACCCGGGCACCGATCTGGAAAGCTTGGCCAAGGACTTCACCTACCCGGTGATCGGCAAGCCTTCAAGCTCGGGGGACTGGATCGCCGCGAAGTTCGAGGGCAAGCAGAAGATCCACACCATCAACTCCCGCGCCGAGCTGGATACTTTACTGTCCAAGATTGACGGCAGCGGTTACACCTCGGGCTATATCCTGCAGGAATACGTGCCCGGCGGCGATGACGCGATGCGCTTGTGCACCTACTTCGCTACCCAGGAAGGCAAGGTCATCTTTGCCGGCTACGGCGAAGTGGTCATCGAAGAGCACGCACCACTGGTGCTGGGCAACTCGGCGGCAATTGTCACCGGCCAGAACGACCAGATGGCCGCCGATGGCGCCCGCATGCTCGAAGAACTGGGCTGGCGTGGCATCGCGATGATCGATGCAAAGTACGACCGCCGCGACGGCAAGATCAAGTTCTTCGAGATCAACCCACGCTTGGGTCGTAATCACTTCTACCTCACCGCAGCAGGGGTGAACCCGGCACGTTTCTACGTCACCGAGTTCCTTGGATCCGATTTTGACAACTCGGATCCGCACACCGATGCCGTGATGGAAACCGCTGCTGGGGTGCTGCAGTTGCGTCGTGTGCAGCTTTTCACCGTATTGCCCCACCATTTGCTGCGCCGATTCCTTAACAGCGAGACCGGCAGAAAAGCAGCTGCATTGCTCAAGTCTGGCAAGGTGTCCAACCCGCTGAAATTCTCGGCGGAGAAGAACCCTCGCCGCAAGCTCTATTTGGTGCTGAACGCGGTCAATCATTACCGCAAGTACAAGAAGTTCCCGCCGCGCGCTCAGTAGATTTGCGCTTAGGGGCGTTCTCTAGATGGTTGCTGGCCGACGGTACTAGGTATCGGCCAGCCATCGAGGGCCTGGAGCCAGGGGCTTTGTTCAACCTGTCCGCCGTCGAGAATATCCAGGCTCACGGCTGCCCCTTCAACGGTAGGGACAAGCTGGATGGATTCAAATCCTGGAGCTGCCGTAATGCGCAGCGCAGTAGTTTCATCTGGATCATTGGTGGTGGACATGGCCTTCCACTTCATGGCGGACAAGATGCTTTCGCCAGCGGGAATGACCACACGCTGTGTCTGAATGCTGGGCATCGGAGTCAGTGCGACCTCTAGTTGCGCGTCCCCTTGGGCGTTGAGGAATTGAATTCGTGGGTACCCGTTGACAGCGCACGAAGTTGTTGAGATGTTTTTGGCGTAGAGAGCCATGTACCGTGAACCCAATGCGGGATCGGGCGAACCAAGGGTCAGTTCCATGTCGTCGTGGGCGCAGGCCGGGGCCACAGGATCCTCGGGCCAAGCGATCACCCCATCGGGCAACCGTGCTGGCCGGGCAATGAGCGATTCGGGCAGCTTCCCACCAACCCAGCCTTCAATGATCTCTGCGTAGCCAACACCGCTCACTGTAAAAGCAATCGGTTCTTTCAGCGGCGAATGCTTGGTCAGCCATTCTTTAAGTTCACCGGGGTCTCCCGAGCCGGCCGCGTCAGCGGTGTGCACCGACAACCCGCTGGAATCAAACACTGCGCTTTGCACCGAATCGAGCGCCGCTGCTTCCATGGTGAGCTCGAACTCGGCGAGATCAAAGCGTTGAGCCGAGCCATACATCAGTGAAGCGTCTTCTAGGCTCAGAGTGACAGGTTCGTCATGTTGGGCCGCGTAGTCGCCGAGGACCTTTAAGCCTTGGACATCTGCGGCGACGGCAGAACCCTGACTCACACTTTGGGCGCCAAGCTGACGCAGGGCGAAAGCCTGGACGACTTGCTCTTTGACATCCTTGCTGTCTGATACGTCCAGCGGGTACAGCGCCAGATCAGGGACTGCCGAATCCTTGGGCTCACCGGCAACAAAACGGACTGAACTATGCACCTTGGATTGTTGGCCGACAAATGACCGGATCCGCATTGAAGCCCATTGCGCCGCATCGCCGGCCCGTTCAGGATCGAGGTGTTCATCGAGTTTCACGGTCCATGACGCTTGGGAAGAGTTTCCGTCTTTGGCATCAACAGCGGTGACTTCAAGGTCGATGGTGGTGGAGCTGATCCCTTCTCGCTGGCTCAATTCGGACGCGAGAGCGCAATACTCTTGGGGAGCATCGCAGGAGATGAGCGTATCCCAGGGTTTCCAGATCAATACGACCGCTACCGCCAGGATCAGGGCTGCAATAATCGCGCCAAGACGCCGTGGTTTCATCTAGCTACTGTACCAAAGCGACCACTGGATAAGCGCTGGCACCGGGTAGAGTTTCAAGCACACGTACTTTGAAAGGCAGACCCCATGAGTTTGAAAGATCGACTGCGCGAAGACAGCATCGTCCACCTGAAGGCAGGTAACGAGCTGGAGAAAACCACCCTGCGCAATATCCTCAGTGCCATTGGCACCAAGGAGAAGTCGGGCAAAAACCCTAGCGAACTCAATGATCAGGATGTCGAAAACCTGTTGCGCAAGGAAGTGAGCAACCGCGAGGAAACCGCGCAGCTAGCCGCCAAGGATGGTCGTGCGGATCTCGCAGAACGAGAGCTGGCAGAGGCTGCGTTCATCTCGACGTACCTGCCAAAGATGTTGGATGAGGCAGAGGCCCAGGGCATCGTGGACAAGGTCATGGCTGAGCTCGCAGCGGATCATGAGCTGACCATGAAGGATATGGGACAAGCCATGAAACTGGTCGGAGCGGAAATTGCCGGCCGCTTTGACGGCAAGGCTGTCTCGCAGATGGTTCGCGCCAAGCTTGGCTAGTCGCTATCTGAAATGAAGGGCCGTTCTTCAGAGCGGCCCTTTGTCGTCTCCTCGGCCTTCAATTGCCAGCGAGGTGAATCTCTTCCACCGAAAATTTCCACTGAGAAAATCTAACTCGGAATTTAGGGGTGAGTTTTCGAGTAAGAAGCCCTAGCTCGCGACTTCTCCCGCGGTCCCGTTGGACTCGACATCTTTTCCAAAACCAAGATCAGCTCGACTGCCGGCGACTCGGCCAGCTAAGGCGGCATTCAAACTGCCGGTGGCGGCGCGGTTTCGGCTACGGCGAAGGGACGGGTATTTTTCGCTAACAAAGTCATCTACCTGTTCTTTGCGGCTTACCAAGACCAGCTCGGTCCCGCTTCCGCTGTGTTGGCTTTCCTCCTGATAGAGCCCGCGAATGCGTTCGGCCACCTGCAGGTAGAAGCTGCGCTGGAATTCGCGGCGCTCAATGACTTTCTCGGAATCGGTTCGATCCCAGGCCAGATACTTTCCTTCTTCGCCCCACCAATGGCTCATCGCCAGGCTCGCCTGGATCACCAGTGATGAGAAGAGATTCTTAACGGTGCTCACGTCGGATTCGTGGCCAATAATGTACAGGCGGCAAAAGTTCGAGTAGTTCGTCTGCAGCATGGTCACGGTTCTGAAGGCGTGGCCCACCGAGGACAGTCCGTCGCGTTGACCCAGCCGGTAGGTGCCACGCATATCGAAGTGCACTTCGATGATCGGTTCCTTCTTCTTGCCAGGCCCTATAGGCTGCGCGTCCAGCTCAGCGCGTCCAATGCCATATCGAACCATGAGCCGCTCAGCGTGCTCTTGGAAGGTTTGGGCCTCTGCCGGGAAGTTAGTGTTTTCCGCCTTGGTCAGCAGCAGCGCGATGCGTTCTTTGAGTCGCTGTAGCTTCTGTTCAGAGGTGCTCATGGCGTCTTCTTTCAGGGCGGTGCGATAGGTAATGAAGCGGCTTGTACTGCTTCACGGCACCAGTGTTGCAGGTCATTGAAAATGCTGCTTGATGGGGTGTGGGTAACTGTTTGGACACGACTCTAGCCGGTGATGCGTTCTGCGCGTAGAGTGAGGGCACCAAGCTGGTCCAGCACGCCCCGGATCCTTGAATCGGGGCTGTTTTAGGAGAGGTTCTGATGGGTGATTTTCGGACATACACCATGGAAGAGCGGGCCACTTATCTGGCTCCTTCGTGCGATCGGTGCGGACAGCATCGTCACATCGTGTGGGAAAAAGTCGAAGGCACGGAGACCTACAAGCCGCGTGATGCCGGATGTTCCAATGAAGCCTGCACCGCATAGGCAATAGACAGTACAACCCATCGCTCAGTTATTTACTTCAGCCGAATTCCCAGCGCAGCAGAGATGCGCTCGGAGGCTGTGGCGAGTACCTGGGCGATGTGGTTTTCATCCAACTCCAACGGCGGATAAATCACCGCAATGGCCGCCGGCTTACCTTGTGGCAAAAGCAGCGGGACAGCGATGGAATGAAGCCCCGGGATCACCTCGTCATGGCTAGATTCGAAGTCCTTGGCTGGGTAATGTTCCGGATTGATTTGCGAGCGGATGACCCGTCCAGGTGCTCCATTATCAATGGGATGACGCGTGCCAGGACGCTGAGCCACCGTGGCATCGGCCATGCGCGGCTCGGCGGTGCTCAAGGTGACGGCCGCTTCGCCGTCGAAGACCACCAGCAGCGCGGTCATTCGAAGTTCATCGGATACAGCGGCCAAATGCGGGGCCGCCGCCTTCTGCAAGGACATGGCGACATTGCGGGCCAAGGCGCCGAGGCGTGCACCTAGTTCCAAATCACCGGACGGCATGCGCTCCACAAAGCCATACTGTTCAAAGGTCTTGACCAGACGGTAGGCCATAGAGCGGTGAATGCCCAGTTGCGCGGCCAGTGCGGCAACGCTCAGAGGAGTTGTTGATTCGCCAATGAGGGTCAGCGCTTCGAGCCCGCGGCCCAAGGTCTGGGACCCGCCTTCGGTGGATTTGGTCATTGCTTCATCATTTCATCCCACCTGCCGCTTGCCGGGCAAGGTGCTTCTGGCAGTGTTCATTTTCTTGCTCACAGCCTAGCCCACTGCGAGCACGCGGAATTTCATAAACGGTCATTTTTGGAAAGGTGCGCATACAGACCCAATCGTAAAGACAACACGCATTCAGACTGACATAGAAAACCGCTGCCGTAATTAGCATCCATCCAGGAATACCAATCACCGCAGCGGTTCTCACAAATACAACAAAAAACTGCGAGCTTAGTGCATCAACGAAGAATCACATGAACGAGCTTTGAAATGTGGAAATAGTGAAACAACTGAAGATCCAACCCCCAGTACGAGCAACACCATTCCAGCCCAAAACACCCTCCACTGCGCGTCCCTGCATTCGTGTCCACCATAGGAAGGAGGATTATCCCAGCCTGTAGCACCAGCTCCCCGACCGCACATCGCACCATCAATGGTGACAGGGTAAACTAACACCACTAGAGAAGCTGCAACGAGAAGAGTCCCCACAACCGCGAGTATTTTGCCGTTGCGAGTCGACTTGGAGAAAGACCAAAGTAGCGGCCCGACTGAAATCAACCCGATTCCGCACACTCCAGCGAGGACCCAAAAAGAGAGCGGCTGGCTATTCCACAAATCATTCATTCCAACCGCCTTCTACCGTAGATCCAGTCCGTACCAGGTATATTTCTTACCCTGCTGCTTGGCTAAGGCTACCGTTGTTTCGAGGGAAATATTCGAACGGTTCGATGACTTTTGTGAGATTCTTGGTGCATAGTTTGCTCGTCCTGTGACAGCCATTACGTGATCAATGTACCCGTCTGGGTATCCATTTGGATCCCAATCTACAAAGATTAAGTCTCCTGAACGTGCATTCCAGACGTTCGATAGGAACTTGTACCTACCGGTGTTCAGCGCATAAGAATAGAGATTGCTGGACTTCGACCAAGTTCTCGTTGCCCCTGCAATACCGGCAAGGTTGAAAGTCCATTTCGTCTTTTCATGAACCTGATAAGAATTGCCTCCGGTCAGGTATCATCCCGCTTGATCCAGCACCTGAGAAACGAAATTAGAGCAGTTATTGTCATAGCTCGGATATGTGCCGTTGACATAGGCCTTTCCGTCTTTTGCGTAGCTTCCGGACGTGCGGCTAATCGCGTAAGAGACGAACTTTTGCACATTAATGCTGTTCTGCATTGAGTATCCTGCGGCTGGTACTCCGATTGTTCCACCACCTGGTTGTGCAATGTCTTCAATCGGAATGCCGGGCTTGTCATCATCCGACTTCAGATCAGGAGACACCGGAATTTCCCCTGGCTCGGGGGTAGTGTCGCTCTCATCGGCAGCCAAGCTGCTCACTTCATAAGGAACCACTTCGTCAGCAACGACAGCCCAACCTTCGCTTCCTTTCTCCAAGGTCAACAGATGTTCATCTGTCCAAGAAGACGGGCCAGAGTATCCATTGTCATCCGGCTGAAGATAGTAGCTAAAAGTCACCATCGCACTTACTTTTTGCTGGGTCTCAGTTGAGGACACCAATTTTGGAGACTCAATTTCTACGCTTGAGTTGTAACCACCGTCGGCAGGTTCGCCTAAGGTGAGTGAAATTTTGCCCAATTCTTCTTGTGCGACTGAAACAGACTCTTCGGCCGTATCAGAAAGAGGCTTTGCCATTTTAGTGAGCGATGCCGAAGATGCTCCTGGCGCATCTAGCACCAGTTCCGCAGCATCGCCATAAGCCTCGATTGCGCCAAGCTGAACCACTGTTTCTTCAAACGAACTAGCAGTCGCCGATTTTGATGAAGAAACACCGGGAACGAGATTTGTTTGAGCTACTGCAGAAAATGAAGGCAGTACCACCAATGACAGGGTTACAGCTCCGCACAAAAGCATTTTGCCTTTGCGTCGGTCTTGAAACGGATTCACAAGATCCTCCATGCTCTACAAGCTGAGATACGCATTATTTATGCGTATTGATTATTATTTGTAGAGAAAATTGAAAAGTCAAGAAATTTTTTGACCAGTAGCAATTTTGAATCCATTACTTTCTGAAGTAAGAAATAAATTAGAAAAGTCTTGAAAGGTTCGACTTTGATGGCGGCTCGGAAATGGGCGTGATCCTACGAGTAGGTCGATTGGACAGATCCATACCCGTTGACACAAACCGATCGTTTTCGGTTTTCCGTAAGAGGAATGGCGGACCTTATGCGGACGCCAAAAACGATCGTTTGTGGTGTCCTGTAAAAGGAACCCTCACCGGGACGGTGCAAGGTAGATGCGGAGCGCCACTCAATTGCTGAGGAGACTCGGCATCGGACACTAGTCGAGTTTCCCAAAGGGGCCGGCAGTGTCGAGCGAAATCCGCTCTGACCTCCTGGACATGATCAAGAACGATACCCCTACGAGGAGTACGGAAATGGCAAGGCCAAGTAGGCCCAAATCATTTGATGTCGCAGGACAGCCTGCAGAACTGTCATCAATCTCAGGACAGCTCCTCCACGGCTGCAAGAACATCACGAAACCACCTGCCGCTCCTGCGAGCGTCAGCAGGAGTCCCAACATCATGTAAACAGTATTTCTGGAAGCTTTCACGCTTCATTCAAACACAGCAATGCTTGCCTTCTTCATCGCACCGTATGAGGAACGCGCTACGGGACAATGTGTCTACGACCGCCCAGCAACGCGGTTTGGCATGCTTCTAAGGAAGCAGAGCATAAGATGAGCCACTATGAGAGAGAATGCCCAGGAAGTTACTTACATCCGTTTCGAGGATGATGCGTCAGACAACATTTGGGCAGAGGTCACGAGTCTCTTCGTTGCCAGCTTCGCAGCACCTCCATACAATGAGGCACCAGGCGAGCTGCAAAGCATAGAGCAATGGGGGCCCGAGAAACTTGACAGTCCAGGTGGGCGCCTAGTCACTGCGAGACACAAAGGGCACCTGATCGGCTTTGCTTTATCTCAACGACTTGACCAAGATAGCGCGTGGTTGCAACGACTAAACGCGATGTTGCCAAGCCAAGACGTGGCAATCTCACCATCGAGAACGGTTATTGTGCAGGAACTCGCTGTCGACCTAAACTTTCGAGGCCGTGGGGTAGCCAAACTGTGCATCCACGAACTCCTCTCAAGCCGAATCGAACAGGATGCTGTCTTGGGAGTTTTTGGCCAAGCATCCCAAGTTCGAGAGATGTATAAACACTGGGGCTTCTCGGAACTCGGCACCGCTCCCATTTACGGGGGAACCGTGACACTGCATGCCTTGCACCACAAACTTCCCTGGCCGAACTAGTTTTGTAGGCACGGCCCATCCCCGCTGAAAGCGTCCGATAGTGTCAGTACTTCTGGCCGCAGGCATCTACACTGCTCCACACCGTGGACAAGTCCAATCCGGAATGGCATTTCTTGGCTGCTGCAACAGTTGCACCGTCCGGTTAGGGGGCTGTCCGGATTCGCACTTTAGAGCGTCCCGTGAGCAGGTCGTTCGGTGGTGTCATTTCTGGAATCGAATGCACTAAATCCCAAAAGCCGTTCGCACCGCGATCGTGCGGCCGTAAGGGGAACCACCTGCGGGACATGGTCAAGGCCTGGTTGATCCAATTCCGCACCTATGGGTGGTGGCTTGACGTCGATTCGTCGGATCAGGCCAAAGTCTGTTCTAGGTATTGGTCCTTTTCGTTGAACACAAGGTGGCCTTGGGCTCCGTTGACGATTGGGAGTTGTGGCGGAACATGGCCGCATTCCACATTGCCGATGATGGGTATACCGAGCATTCCCAGGGCATCGAGGACCGCCTCTGCCTGGGTGAGAGTCGCAGAATCAGGGGCGCCGGTGCGTCCTACGAGAATGGCTTCGGCCCCGTCGAAGAATCCGGCCAAGCGCATACCGTGGAGATGTCGGCAAATCGTAGTTGCATCAACACCGGAAGCTTCTATATAGACGATCAAGGACCCAGAGTGGTCATTGCGCAAGGCCTCGGAATTCAGGTAGGGGGTACCGGCGAGGTTGACCATGGTCTCTATGCATCCGCCGATCAGACGGCCTGTAACGCTCACCTCGTCCTGTCCTTCGTCGAGCCGTTCCCAAGCACCGGTGCCGTTCCACGTATTTTCAGTTAATTCGGGCTGGTTTTCCCAATCGTCCCAGTCATTGACACGATAAACGCCAGGCGATGCTTGCTTGAAACTTGAGCCAGCAGGCAGTGAAGCGATATCGATCCATGACATCAACGATTCCGGGACACGATATGGCGTGTCCAGGAGGTTGCTCCCATGGAGCGTTGCCATACTTGTTCGGAGCGTGACCGGGGTGAGCAACGCTGAAATATCGGAGTACCCCACGAACCAGGTTGGTTCCGCGGAAGCGAGTGCATCGAAATCAAGGTGAGGAATAAGGTCAATGGCGGTTGCCCCTCCCCATGGAGGCACAATGGCTTTGATCGTGGGGTCCAAAAGCATCCTCATTAGCTCACGGGCTCGTTGTTCAGCGGGTGCGCTGATGTGAGTGGAACCGTCCATGCAGTCACCCATATCCACCGCGAAACCGCGGTCACGCAATTGCTGTACGGCAAAATCCAAGCGTCGCGTAAGCGCCCCCGGCACACCAGTCGACGGGGCAGTGACGCCAATTACATCGCCGGGTACTAGCGGCCTAGGGTATCGAATCTCCATAAATTCATACTTGCATGCATAAGTGATTAGCTAATAAGTCTTCGCGAACGTGACGCTACCGCCCCTAGGATTCAACAGCCAGCAAATTGTGGACACCGATCACCGTTGCTGGGGTCGAAGTCGTCGTAAAAAGCTGCAGCACCGTCCCGCAAGGGGTATGTCCGGAAGAGCGTTTAGAGTGTCCCGCAAGCCGGTCGTTATACGGGACACTCGATCCGTTGACTTAGTAAGTTTTCGAAACTCCGAGTTTTCAAAGATTTCAGATTCCCGTAAACCCCGCCCGAGAAAATACCCGGTGAAGGGGCCTTATACGGACGCCAAAAACGGTGGATTTTGAAGCGAACGCGCGCACTCAAGACAACCAAATTCAACGTCTACGTCAACACTCGCACCCTATACAAGGACATGCCAAACAAAGTAAGTACAACTTGGTATTTGAGCACCGGCACACATGGCTTGGCTGATAATCCGAACACAAGCTCTGCATCTCTGATGAAACACAGCCGAAACCGATCTACCATTTATAAACCATAGACTTACGACAAAAATGAAGTGAAGAGGATCTACTAATGAGAAAGCTTCTGCCCCTAGCTGCCATTGCTGGAAGCCTTACGCTGGCTCTTACTTCGTGTTCTGGTGGTTCGACAACAGCGACCCCTCAATCATCAGGTCAGGAAACCATCCAAGAGGCGGTTCATATGAATGCTGATTACCCTTCGTACGGGTCTCCATTAGCAGCAGCTGCCAAAAGTGACCTCGTTGTAGTCGGGGTCCCTGTGAAGTCGTGGGATGACATGATCTATCCTGACCGCGTTGATTCGGATGATCCAACCAAGAACCCACAAGCTGGGTTATCTGAGGAAGAGATCAATGAATTTATCGCAGATTCTGGGGTACCCATTACAGTAACGGAGTTCGAAGTAACTGAGGTTGTCAGTGGTGAAGCGAAGGTTGGCGACAGGATTCTTGTGGATCAGATGGGTGGTGCTAGCGGTGGAATTACTTACGATGAAGAGAACATAACGAATATGCGACATTTTTCTGCATCAACTTTGCGTAGCGACAAAACTCGCATCATGCTGTCACTCGGCGAAAACCATAGCGGTCATCGCGAACTTGTGAACCCCGAAGAAGGATTCAACTTCGTTTCCACCACCGGGGAAATCGATACAGTTGACGGCAAAAGTACCGGCAAGACTATAAAGTCGTTCAAGAAATCTTTGAATAAGGGAAATAACTAGCTTTCCCAACTGTTCTTCAATGATCAGTTCTAGCTATCCAACAGCGGTGCGTATGTTGGGCCGTATCTTAAGACCCGGTTATTGATCCCCGAAAAATTTTTGCGGTTTTCTTCCCCGGATAAATCAGTACACACGTGTAAATTGTGAGCCTCAGTCGCATTTGGCTGGGGGCACGGGCCGGAGTTTTCGTGGTCATAACGATCTTTCCACAAATGATCGATTAGGAAACACTGAAGGCAGGCTACACGCGCTAGCCTGCCTTCAGTGGAGATTGATAACTTCGAACCGGGGCCCCGAATTAGCGGATCGGCGGGTCAGCTGGCAGCAAATGCACCCTGGTGCGATCGGTCGCCAAGGCCAACGAAGAGATGTACTGTTTCTCCCCGTTCGGACCGGGCACCGCGGAGGCCAACATGTCCGGACGTTCGAACTTCAAGCCGGTTACGCAGCAGGTGTACAGCTCATCGCTCGGGTTGCCCTCGGCATCCAGTAGCGGGCTGTCGATGCCATCGTCGCTGCGGCGTAGGTAGTAACGGCCCTTGGTAGCGATGGCCAGTACCGGTGGCAGCAACAGTGCCAGGCCCACGGCCACCAACGGGCTGAAAGGCTGAATCTGTGGGCCAAGCAGTCCGAAGAACACCGCGATGGAGGCGATTGCGGAGACCAGCATCGAAATGAAGCCCACCGGGTTCACCGCGTAGAGCATGCCACGGCGGAACTCTGGCACCTTGGGGGAGAGCTTGAGCAGGTACTTGTTGATCGCGATGTCGCTGGCCACCGTGACCACCCACGCCATCGCGCAGTTCGCGTAGAAGCCCAGCACGGTATTGAGAAAGTCGAACATATTCGATTCCATCAAGATCAACGCGATGCCCAGGTTGACCAGCACGAAGACCATGCGTCCAGGGTAGGTTTTGGTCACGCGGGTAAAGGAGTTCGTCCAGGCCAGCGAGCCGGAGTAAGCGTTGGTGACGTTGATCTTGATCTGCGAGATGACCACGAGTACCACGGCCAGGCTCATGGCCAGCCAGGCGGGCATCATTTCGCGGTAGACGCCGAGGAACTGGTGCACCGGTTCATTGGCGGTGGCCGAAGCCTGCGGGTCCAGTGTGGCGATCAGGTAGACGGCGATGAACATGCCGGTGATCTGCTTGATAGCACCGAAGATGACCCAGCCCGGGCCGCCAAGAATCACTGCGGTCCACCAGCTGCGCGCGTTGGCGGCAGTCTTGGGAGGCATGAAGCGCAGGTAGTCGATCTGCTCGGCGATCTGCGCCATCAGCGAGAGGCACACGCCCGCGGCCAGCATCGCCGAAGCAAAGTTCACGCCCTCACCGGTGCCCTGCTCGCCAGCATAGTTGACGAAAGTTTCCACGGATTCTGGGTGGGTGGCAACGAGGTAAACCATGGGGACAACCATCAGGACCAGCCAGAGTGGGGTGGTCCAGACCTGCAACTTGGCCAGGGTTTTCATTCCGTAAATGACCAGCGGGATGACCATGAGGGTGGAGATCGCGTAGCCCAGCAGCTTGGGGATCCCGAGTCCCAATTCCAGGCCCTGCGCCATGATGGCGCCTTCGAGTGCGAAGAAGATAAAGGTGAAGGTCGCAAAAATGACGTTGGTGACGATCGAACCGTAGTAGCCGAATCCCGAGCCACGGGTGATCAGATCCAGGTCGAGGTTGTAGCGCGCTGCGTAGTAGGCCAAGGGGAATCCGGTGACGAAGATGATCACTGCCGCGATCAGTACTCCGGTGATGGCGCTCGCCGTGCCGTGGGCAAGGGCGATATTGGCGCCGATGGAGAAGTCGGCGAGATAGGCAATCCCGCCCAAAGCGCTAGTGGCCACTACCGATGGGACCCAACGGCGGTAGGAGCGCGGGGCGAAACGTAGGGTGTAGTCCTCTAAGGATTCTTTGGCGGCGTTCAGTTGCCCCTGATTGGTGCCGCCGGATGTACTGACTGGTGCCTGTTGTTGCTGATTCGTCGCTGTCATGTGCCTCAGCCTAGGGATCAGTTGTTTCACCGATTGCTGTTGTTCTGTGTCCGGCACGTAAATTACGTCCACCCCGCGTGAACCCTTCGTTACAGGAACTTTGAGTAGCTTCTGTTTTCACAGTTCAATTCGTAGTTCAGGGGCGGTTGCGCAGGAGGGAAGTTGAAGAGCATGGTGTAAGTGGTCACATTAGAGCTACACTTGTTTCTATAGTTAGAACAGTGTCGCAACTATAGAGACAAAGAAGTTTTTGTGGCACGGAACTAGGAGTCACACCATGCAGATTCACCACCGGGGATACGTCTCAGGAGATCCACGCGTCAAAGAAGCCGCCGGCTACGGAATCGACCGCGCCGCAGAGATTCCCGATGAGATGGATGTGCTGATTGTCGGCACCGGACCGGCCGCCTCGGTGGTGACCGCGCAGCTCTCGCGATTCCCCAGCATCAACGCCCGCGCCATCGAGATGCGCCCGGGACGCCTCGAAGTCGGCCAGGCTGACGGCATCCAGGCCCGCTCGGTGGAAACCTTCCAGGCCTTCGGCTTCGCCAACGAAGTCATCGAAGAGGCCTACCGCAATGTCGAGATGTGCTTCTGGACTCCGGACCCGGAGAACCCTGCAAACATCAAGCGCCACTCGCGCGCCGCCGACGATTCCACCGGCATGAGCGAATTCCCGCACATCTACGTAAACCAGTCCCGCATCCTGGACTACTTCCTGCGCGATGCCGAACGTGCCCCGGGCAAGATCACCCCGGACTACGGCGTGGAATACCTCGGCTGCGAAATCGACCCGGAGGCCGAGTACCCGGTCACCGCGCACATCAAGTACGTGGCCGGCGAGCGCGCGGGCGAAGAGCGCACCGTGAAGGCCAAGTACCTGGTCGGCGGCGATGGTGCCCGCAGCCAGGTACGCCGGTCGCTGGGCCACAAGCTGCACGGCGACGCCGCCCTGCACGCCTGGGGCGTCATGGACGTCATGGTCAACACCGACTTCCCGGACATCCAGGTCAAGTGCTCCATTCAGTCCCATGACGCGGGCAACATCCTGCTCATCCCGCGCGAAGGGGGCTACCTGGTGCGCTTCTACGTGGATTTGGGCGAGCTGACCGCCGAGGATGCCGGAGCCATCCGCAACACCCCGGTCGAGGAGATCGTGGCCACCGCCAACCGCATCATCCACCCGTACACCATGGATGTGAAGAACGTTGCGTGGTTCTCGGTTTACGAAGTAGCCCACCGCATCACCGACGGCTTCGACGACGTCTCCGATGAAGAGCGCGGCACCCGCTGCGCCCGAGCCTTCATCATGGGCGATGCCTGCCACACCCACTCGGCCAAGGCCGGCCAGGGCATGAACGTGTCCATCCAGGACGGCTTCAACCTTGGCTGGAAACTGGCCGCTGTGCTCGAAGGTCGCGCCCCGGACGCTCTGCTGGATACCTATGCCGAGGAACGCAAGGTCATCGCGCAGAACCTGATTGACTTCGACAAGGAATGGTCCACCCTGATGGCCAAGTCGGTGGATGACTGGGAGGACCCGGACGAACTGGAGAAGTACTACACCAAGACCATGGAATTCCCCGCTGGCTTTATGACCCAGTACACCGCATCGGCTATCACCAACGGTCTGGAGCACCAGGAGCTGGCCGCAGGATTCCCGGTAGGTAAGCGTTTCAAATCCGCCGAAGTGATCCGCCGCTCCGATAATCGATGGCGCCACCTTGGTCATCTGCACGAGGCTGATGGACGCTGGCGCGTCTACGCCTTCGCCGACGCTGCGGCTCCTGCATTGGACGGCACCACCATGGCCGACTTCGCCACCTGGTGGGAGAAGGACTCCGCCTCGCCGCGCAACCTCTACACTCCGGTTGATGGGGATCAGGACGCGGTCTTCGATACCAAGGCCATCTACCAGCAGGACTACACCGAAGTGGAATTGCATGATGTGCCGAAGATCTTCCAGCCGCTGAAGGTTCCCTACGCGCTGCACGATATCAACCAGGTCTTCGCTGCCGGTCATGGTCGCGACATCTTCCGCGAACGCGAAATCAGCCGCAACGGTGCCATCGTTGTGGTTCGCCCGGATCAGTATGTTGCTGGCATCTTCCCGCTGGATGCCCGTGAGGAAATCAGCGAGTTCTTCGCCGGGAACATGCTGCCCGTGGGCGGTCGCAATTCCTGATCTGATTCAAGGATCTGGCTTATCCCAGTAGCGCTCAATGTTGCTTGCTCATTCGAAGGACGGGGTGAACAGTGCCCTGAATCGGAAGGCTCGTTTCTTGGCAGTACGCTCTGGGCTATGCCAGAGAATGATGAGCTGATCCCCGTGGAATATTCATAGTTTCTGGGTGACCTGAAAACAAAGGTTTCACTGCCTAAGGTGAGGTCCAGCGAGCCGTGAACAATGCACTGATTGATCTCTATTGGAGTATTGTTCAGCGGATTTTGGAAGATCAGGAACGTTAGTGGTGGGGCAACGCCGTCATCGCACGACTTACTCCGAACAGTTCCCGAAATGACCGGCCTGTCGCGTAGCACCCTGCAGTACATGAGGGTCTGTGCCGCGCGTTGGCTTCAGCAGGATGCAAATGTCCCACAGTCTGCGGGACATTTGCATCCCATTGAGAACAAAAAATTAAAGCAGAATCCCGGCCGTTTGATCGGTCTTTTGAAAAGACTACAGGGACGGTTCCGGGATGTTCTCTTTAATCCTAGACGAGCTGGGTATTGATTGCATGGTTATCCCCGATGGATCAAAAATGAAAGCCATGTGCCGCTGATTCTGTCGAAGCGGCCCAACTGAATTTGGCCAATGTCATGTGGCAGGTCAGACACGCCCCAGCGCTTACTTTCATTCGCTGGCCGCCAACCCGCAGCACCTGCCACATGCAACTCGTCCTGTCGTGTGTGGCTGATACCCTCTGGGCATGAACGCGTTCTTTGATTCCTTGCCGTTGCGCCGCATCGCCGAGCATCCCAAAGCACCCATGGACCGCACCGATTGGGCGGCACGGATTCCTGCGGTGCGCCAAGTCCTGGATGAGGGGCTGGAACTGGGTCAGCTGACCGTTTTGGTAGGCGAAAACGGGGCCGGCAAATCAACGCTGGTGGAAGGCATCGCCGCCGCCTTCGGATTGAATCCCGAGGGCGGAACCCGCAACTCTATGCACGAAACTCAGATCACCGAATCAGGTTTGTCCTCGCACCTGCAACTCGAACGCGGGGCCGGTGCGTCCAAGGCAGGAGTCTTCCTGCGGGCTGAAACCATGCACGGGCTTTTCGCCTATCTGGGTTCCATCGGCTCACGTGGCAAACACAACTTCCAAAGCCACGGCGAATCCTTCATTGAGTTTTTCACTGAACGATCCAGCGTCAACGGTCTCTGGGTTTTCGATGAAGCCGAGTCGGCACTGTCCTTCAATGGTTGCCTGATGTTGCTCTCGCACATATCTGATCTATTGCGGTCCGGTTCCCAAGTGATTCTCTCGACGCACTCACCAATTCTTGCCTCGCTGCCGCAGGCAACAATTTACGAAATCGGCCAGTGGGGGATCCGCTCGGCCGACTATGACGACTTGGAAATGGTCAGCAACTGGCGCTTGTTTCTTGATGCGCCGGGGCGCTACCTGCGTCACTTCGACGCCTAAGCTCATCGAAGCAATCTTCAGTTATTGAGGCAGGCGCTCTTCCCCTAAGCTTTAAGTAAAGGACGATGAAGGGGACGCACCATGGCACAGAAGCGCTCAATTTGGGCTCGAATTTTCGGTATCGGCAAGGCCAACGCCAATGCGGCACTGGATGCCCTCGAAGATCCAAAAAAGATGCTGGACCAGACGGTCCGCGACTACACCAACAACATTGCCCAGGCAGAGCAGGCTGTTGCCCAGACCATCGGCAACCTGCGCATGGCCGAGGACGACCTGACTAAGCTGCAGCAAGAATCCACCGAATGGGGCACCAAGGCTGTAGCGGCCTCGAACAAAGCCGACGAATACGCTGCTTCCGGGGATGCTACCAACCAGCAGAAGTTCAACCAGCTGGCCACCGTTGCTATTCAACGTCAGATGTCGGCAGAAAAGAAGGCTGCCTCGTTGCAGTCCACCGTGACCAGCCAGCGCGAAGTGGTAGACAAGCTCAAGGACGGTTTGAACTCCATGCAGTCTAAGCGCCAGGAACTGGTCGCCAAGCGTGATGAGCTGACGGCCCGTGCCCGCAACGCCAAGACCCAGAGCCAAATGATGGACACCATGAAGGCCTTGGACTTCAGTGATCCTTCTAGTGAGATCAGCCGTTTTGAACAGAAGATCCGCCAGGATGAAGCCAAGGTTCGTGGCGCCCAGGAGCTAGCCGCCTCATCGCTGGATGCACAGTTCGCGCAGCTAGAGGATCTGGGTGCAGCCACCGAGGTGGACGCCCGATTGGCAGCACTGAAGGCCAGCAACAATCCGCAAGACGTGATCGAGCAGGCACCGGCCGGCCCGGAGCTGGAAGCAGCAACTCCGGATCTGTCCGAAGTTGAAGCGCGTTTGGCCGCGTTGAAGAACAAACAGGCCTAAGGTTTCCCCAAACAAAATACAGCGCGAGCTGCCAATGATTTTTTGATCATTAGCAGCTCGCGCTGTTGGTGTTAATCCCTAGTTATTTCCCCCACGGACCGGGCCCCGAATCCTGAGGGTAGAAGGCGGCGCTACCGGCCGACACATCCACCGAGATCTTATTCGGTGAGCCCATGTCTGTGGCAAGCAAGTTGCTCACGTCCCCAGCCTCAACGTTCTGGCGCACATCGTAGGTGTCGTCGGGAAGTTCAAGTTCTAAGGAACCGGCGCTGACTTTAGCGGTGATGTTCTGCGGTGCCTTGCCCGACAGAGTGCCCGCGAGGTGACCTGCCGAAATATCGAAGTCTGCGGTCTGCACATCTTCCAGAGACACTTCGGCTCGACCCGCTCCCAAATGAACCGTGGCTGACTGAGCCGCCCCGGACAAGTCCAGCTCACCAGCACCTACCTCGACCTGCAAATTCTTGTAGGAACCCACAGCGTTGAAGTCACCGGCGGCCAGTTCGAAGGACGCATCCAGGCTGCCATCGTTCATTGACTCGGGCAGGGTCAGCACGGCGGTATTCTCGTAGGAGCCGCAGCCGAAGAAGCACCAGTTATCCCACGAGTCCGGCGAATCCACCACGAGCTGGTTGCCTTCGCGCTTCAGTTCCCAATCCCGCGAATTGGAGCTGTCCACCTCCAAGGTGGCCTCATCGACCTTGGCGAAACGCAGATCAAAGCTGCCCGAGCCGGCCGTGATCTGCAGACCGGTGACCCCCTGGACACTGGCGTTCTGGGTAGTGCTATCTCGGTTGAGTGCAGCGAAGGAGCTGCGCGCGGAACTGATCAGCAGGGTCAGGATCACTAGGCCGCCGATCACGGCCAGGGTGATATTCAGCGCCGTGCCGTGGCCCCGCGGATTACCTTGGGGCGTTGGGGGAACCGGTGGCATTGGGGTAGTTTGCGTGTCGGTCATGATCCGTTCCTATCTGTGCTGTTGCTGCCCAGGTTTTGTATATGTGCCAGGGCTGCCAGCACACGCCGGTTGCCCGTTCCATCGGCTTCTAAGCCGAGCTTTTGGAAGATGGAGGTGATGTATTTTTCAACGCTGGCTTCCGAAAGGAAAAGCAGCGCGGCGATGGCTTGATTGGATTTTCCTTCAGCCACCGCGGCCAACACGGTGCGTTCCCGGTCGGTCAGCCGCTGCATCCGGTCATCATGATTGCGCCGGGTCAAAAGCTGTGCCACGACTTCTTGATCCAGGATGGTGCCGCCGGCGGCAATCTGTTCCAGCGAGGCGATGAAGTCGTTCACATCTGCCACGCGATCCTTGAGCAGATAGCCGATGGCCCCGGACTGGGTGGAGATCAGCTCCGCGGCGTAGCGTTCCTCCACATATTGGGAGAGCACCAGCAACGGAAGCTGCGGATAGGCCTTGCGGATCTGCAGGGCCGCGCGAATGCCTTCATCGGTGTAGCTCGGAGGCAGGCGCACATCCAAGATGGCAATCTGCGGGAATTCTTCTTCAGTCACTGAGGCTAGGAAGTCCATCAGCCCAGTGGCGTCTGGCAGGTCAGCGACTACGCGGTGCCCGCTGTGATCGAGCAAGCGCACCAGTCCTTCGCGCAGCAGGACCGAATCCTCACAAATTAGTACGCGCATGGCACGCTCACTTCCACTGTTGTTGGTCCGCCGGCCGGGCTTTGAAGGTGCAAGGTTCCACCGGCTGCCAGCACCCGGTTGTTGATGCCATCCAGGCCGCCGCCAGGGGTGATCCGGGCCGAGCCCACGCCGTTGTCTTCAACCCGGGCCCACAGGTGCGGCTGCCCGTTGGCTTCGCGCACCCGCACGGTGACCTGGCAGCGCTGGGCCCGCGAATGCTTGGCGGAATTGGTCAGCGCCTCGGCGATCGCGAAGTACACGGCCGCCTCGGCCACCCGGGGGTAGCGTCCTTCCAGCTGCACATCGAGCTGCACCGGAATATGCGAGCGGCCAGCGACCGCGGATAGGGCAGCATCCAGACCGCGATCGTCGAGCACCGAGGCGTAGATGCCGCGGGTGAGTTGGCGCAATTCGGTGATGGCCGACTTGGTGGAGGCGTGCGCCTCGGCCACCAATTCCTTGGCCTGTTCGGGATTGCTGTCGATCTGCTGGTGGGCCAGGCCCAGGGTCATCGCCACCGAAACCAGGCGTGGCTGGACGCCGTCGTGCAGGTCGCGTTCGATCCGGGTGCGTTCCACCTCGGCGGCTCGTACTGCGCCTTCGCGCTGGACCGTGGTGCTGCGCACCCGTTCGGTCAGTTCGGTTTCACGGGCTAAGGAGCCGATGATGCCCACGGTGATGCTGCGGTGCAAAAAGGCGGTGCCGATCACGATGCCAGCTCCTGCGATCGCCAGCAGCATCAGCCACGGGGCCTGGTCTGCGGGGGTATGCATTAGGAAGGGCCCTGCCACGGTGTCCACATTGGTCAGCGGCGCGAAGGAAATAATCGCTAGGTGCACCGTCCACTGCAACACGCCGAGCATGATGGTGCCGATGATGCAGGAGAGCACCAGACTACCGATGGAGGCCCACATGCGTCCATCGCCGAGTGCGCGGCCCAGGGTCTTCAGATACCCGCCAAAGCCGGGACCGCGGCGGGCCGGCCAGCTCAGCGGGACTGCGTCGATGCCGTAGAGTCCGCTGATGCGCAGGATCTCGGTGCGGGCCACCGCGAATAAGGTGTACAGCAAGCCCACCAATATCAGCAGGCCTATGCCAAGCAGCGGGGTCAGCCCGATGCCCAGGGCCAGCCAGGTGACCAGCAGGGTTAACGCGATCGTGCCGAAGGTACCGAGCACCGCCAGATGCAGCAGCGTCATGCCCATTTTCAGCGGCGGGCGCCCGGTTGCGGTGCCGGCGAGGGACCATGGTGTCGAAGTCATAATTCAACAGTAGATTGCGCAGGTCAGTGCGGGTACCGAGAGAACCGGAGAAGTTCATTAGGGAAAACCCGAACTTTTTGGCACCGGGCTCTGGTGCTCGATCCGGGGGAAGTGCAAGATGGTGCCATGACTACCGCACCCGTGCTCAGAGTTGAGCCGTTGACCGAGTCGAGGATGGAAGACTTCGCTGCGGTGGTGAATCCCAGCCATCGGGCAAAGCACTGTTGGTGTTTGTCGCACCGGCTCAGTGCCCAAGAAATCCGCGAACGTGGTGGGGAAGACCGCTTTGAAGCGATGTGTTCGCTGAGCCGGGAAGAGATCGCTCCGGGGGTCATTGCCTACCTGGAAGATGAACCGGTGGGGTGGTGCAGCATTTCGCCGCGATCGCAGATCCCGAAGTTAGAGAATTCGAAGCTGATCCGTCCGGTGGATTCGGTGATGGTGTGGAGCATTATCTGCATGGTGGTGCGCAGTGGATTTCGGCGCAGGGGAGTGAACCGCCAGATGGTGCTTGGTGCGGTGGAGTATGCCAGGGAACTGGGTGCGCCTGCGGTGGAAGCCTACCCGGTGGACCCTGAGGGCCGGATGGATCTGACCATGGCTTTTGTGGGGACGCGCACGATGTTCGAGGAAGCCGGATTTGAAGTGGTGGGCGTTAGCGATGCGGTGGCTAGTCGGATGCCGCGGCTGATCATGCGCAGGACGCTGTGAGCGCTTGAACTCCCAGCAGGCCTTGTTCATCCAGACTCTTATGGAAGTACGAGGAGATCGCTGTCTTGGCTGCGTCGCCGGCGGCGACCGGGTTCCCCGCCTCGATGGCGTCAAAAATTGCCCGGTCCAATGAAACGACCTTTTTCATTTCCCGCTTTTCGTTATCTGCGTGGCTCATTTGATCGTTCATTACTTGCAAGATGGCTCCGGCGACGGCTTCGCCGCAGATTCGCAGGATGCTGTTGTGGCTGGCTTCCCAGACGGCGGTGTGGAAATCCAGATCGGCCCGGTTGAAGGAATCGGAACCGGTGCTGGATTCAACTTCCATGCGTTCGATGGCATCGCGCATGGCTGCGAGTTGCTCATCGTTATGCATGACTGCGGCCAGCTGGCAGGCGGAGCTTTCCAGCACGATGCGGAACTGCACCAGTTCGTCCAGCGACAGCGAAGAAATCCGGGTGAGGTTTGCAAAGGATTTGCCCAGATGATCCGTGGAGACCGGCAGGACGACCGGACCGCTACGGCCACCGGGTTTGGACGCGATCAGCCCCTGGCTTTGCAACACCCGCAAGGCTTCGCGCACGGTGGGACGGCTGACCGAGAATTGTGTCATCAGTTCACGCTCGCTGGGCAGATGCTGTCCCGGTTTGATCTCCTTGGACAGGATCGCTTCTTCGATCTGCTGGACAACCCGCTCGTAGGTCAGCGTTGGCACGGCCGGCGTAAAAGTCAGCTTGCTCATATGGAGCCTTCCTTGGATCGAAAACACTCGGTTGAGGACAAAGATATCCCAGCTGCCGTCGCAATGACATGCAAAATCGAAAACTTCTCAAACTGGTAAGACCAGAAAACTTAGTAGAAATATCAGCATGGATGGTGTTTCATGGATCACATCACTCATTGTCACGTTGAACGATGGAGAATCATGAGCGCGAAGAAAAATCTCTACCGGTTGGTTACCACAGCACTTGTCGGCACGCTGGCCTTGAGCGCGTGCTCGGCCGGATCAAGCTCAACCGCGACCGGCGACGCAAGCCAAAAAACTTCGGTCACCGTGGCACTGACCGGCGAGCCGGTCAACCTCGATTTCACCACGACCGCAGGCGCCGCAATTCCTCAGGCGCTCATGTCCAACGTCTACGAAGGCTTGGTCGAGATCGACCAAGAAGGCAAGATCCAGCCACTGCTGGCCGAATCATGGAAACTGAGCAACGGCAACAAAACCTACACCTTCAAGCTCCGCGAGGGAGCCACCTTCTCCAACGGCGAAGCCTTCACCGCCGATGACGTTAAGTTCAGCATTGATCGGGTCAAATCCGATGCCTGGGTCTCCAGCCTGAAAGCAAAAATGGACATCGTTGATTCGGTGAAGGTCATCAACGACACCGAAGTGGCCGTCACGCTCAAGAAGCCGAGCAACGCCTGGCTCTTCGACATGGGAACACTAGTCGGAGCCATGTTTGACCCGAGTGGTGTCAAGGATCTGGCCAGCACCGCGATCGGCACCGGACCCTACAAAATCGAAGCCTGGAACCGTGGCCAGTCCATCGACTTTGCCACCCGCGACGACTACTGGGGTCAGAAGCCAGCCGTCGAAAAGGCCACGCTGCGCTACTTCGCCGACGCGGTCGCAACCACCAATGCCCTGCAGTCCGGAGACGTGGACGTTGTCTACAACATGCAGTCACCGGAACTGCTTTCCTCCTTTGAATCCAACGATCAGTTCCAAGTTCTGGAAGGAACGTCCAACGGTGAAATCGTGTTGTCGATGAACAACAAGAAGGCTCCCTTTGATGACAAGCGCGTCCGCCAAGCGGTCATGTACGCCATCGACAGGCAAGCTGTGGTGGATACCGCCTGGAATGGCTACGGAACTGTGGTGGGTGGGCCGGTGCCAACTACCGACCCGTACTACGAAGACCTCAATGACGTGTACCCCTATGATCCCGAGAAAGCCAAGAAGCTGTTGAAGGAGGCCGGGGCGGAGAACCTCAGCATCAAGTTCACGGTGCCTACCCGTCCCTACGCCACCGCGGTGTCCGAAATTGTCGTCTCGCAGTTGGCCGACGTGGGCATCAAGGCAAGTATCGAATCCGCTGAATTCCCGGCAGTATGGCTGGATCAGGTCTTTACGAAGAAGGACTACCAGATGTCGGTGGTACTGGCCGTGGAGAGCCGCGATGTGCTGGCCATGTTCAACAACCCGGACTACTACCTGGGCTATGACAACTCGAAGATCAAGGATGTGGCGGCCACGGCTGATGCGGCCGATGAAGCGGGCTACGTGGCCGGCATGAAAAAGGTCGTTCGCACCATCGTCGACGACGCTGCCGCCGATACCCTGTTCATCTTCCCCAATATCGTTGTTGCCAAGTCGGGAGTCACCGGAATTCCAGAAAACTCCGTCACCGAAGCATTGGATCTGACCGGGATTGGCTGGAGCTAGCCAGCGGTCGATGTCTGAGGGGAATCGCTGATGGGCATTCGAATACTGATCAATGTGGCGAGGTTTGTCGTCACCTATGTGGTGGCCACCGTGGCGGTGTTCTTCTTCATGAGAGCCATCCCCGGTGATCCTGCGCAGATCGCCCTGGGCGTGAACGCGACGCCAGAGCTCTTGGCTAAGACCCGGGCCGAATTTGGCACGGACCGTCCGCTGATCGTGCAGTACTTCGATTGGGCGCTCGGTCTGCCATTTGGCGACTTCGGCACCTCGTATGTCACCCGGCAAGATATCAGCCCACTGATCGTGGACCGGGTCCAGGTCAGCTTGATCCTGGTCATCCTCGCAATGATCGTGGCCTTGGCTATTGCGGTTCCCTTTGGAACGTACGCGGCGGTCAAGCACCGCAACCCCAGTGGCATCGTGATTAGCGGCATCAGCCAGCTGGGAGTTGCCATTCCCAACTTCCTGGCCGGAATCTTGCTGGTCGTGGTGTTCGCGGTGTCCCTGGGCTGGCTGCCGGCCAACGGGTGGACCCCGCCCGGCGTTGATTTTGCCGACTTCCTGGCGCGCGTGATCTTACCGGTGCTCGCCCTGGCCTCGGTGCAGGGTGCCATCCTGACCCGTTATGTCCGCTCGGCGGTCATGGAAGTCATGAGCGAAGACTATCTGCGCACCGCACGGTCAAAAGGACTGAGCAAAATGCAGGCCCTGGTCAAGCACGGGCTACGCAACGCGTCGATTCCGGTGCTCACGGTCACCAGCGTGCAGCTAGCGGCGCTGATTATCGGAGCCGTGGTTATTGAGCGAGTCTTCGTGATTCCCGGTTTGGGATCCATGCTGCTCGACGCCGTCGGAAACCGCGATCTGCTCACGGTCCAGTCGGTGGTGATGGTGCTGGTGGCCATCACCTTGATCATCAACCTCGTGGTTGATGTGCTCTATACGATCCTGGATCCGCGCATCAGAAAGGGAGCCTCATGACCCACGAACAAGTGGTCGCCAAGCGCGTGAAACGCAAGCTCTCACCGACCATGCTGATCGGTGGCATACTCGTCGCCCTGGTGATGCTCGCCGCCCTGGTCTCGTTCATCTGGACCCCCTATAACCCGGTCCAGGCATTTCCCGCCGACCGATTGCAGGGCACCAGCGCCGCGCACCTGATGGGCACCGACCGCTACGGCCGAGACGTGTTCTCCGGGGTGCTCTACGGAGCGCGCATCACTTTGCTGGTCGGCCTGGTGGCCGTGGGCATCGCGTTGCTGATCGGCACCCCGCTGGGGATCCTGGCCGGGATGCGTGGCGGGGTGACCGAAGAAGTCACCATGCGCGGGGCCGACATCCTGCTGGCTTTTCCGGCCCTGCTGGTGGCCATCATGTTCGGCGCGGTTTTCGGGGCCAGCACGCTGACTGCCATGCTGGCCATCGGCATCGGATCGATTCCCGGCTTTGCCCGGGTGGCCCGTAGCGGAACGCTGCAGGTGATGAGCACCGAGTACATCATGGCTGCTAAGGCGGCGAGCCAAAGCAGCTGGCGTATCGCCAGACGCCACGTGTTGCCCAACATCATCGGCATGGTGGTCGTCCAGTGCTCAGTTTCCTTTGCCATCGCTGTACTGGCCGAAGCGGCATTGTCCTTCCTCGGACTGGGTACCCCGCCACCGGTTCCCTCCTGGGGACGGATGCTCCAGGAATCGCAGCAGTTCCTGGGCACCTACCCGATGCTGGCCGTCTGGCCCGGCATTGCTATCGCGACGGCCGTCTTGGGCTTCACCCTGCTCGGTGACGGCCTGCGTGACCGGTTCGATCCCAAACTGAACGGAGAGCGCTAATCATGGCTGAGAATGACGTGCGCTCAAACCTGTTGGACGTGACCAACCTGACGATCAAAACCAAGACCCGCACCTTGGTCACCGACTTCAACCTGAGCATGAAACGCGGCGAGCGGGTGGGACTGATCGGCGAATCCGGGTCAGGCAAGTCGATGACCACCTCGGCGCTGATGGGTTTGCTCCCCGAAGGCGTGACCGCACAAGGCTCGATCCAACTTGCCGGCCATGCCGGAAACTTGGTGGACGCCAGCGACAAGGAACTGCAGAAGATCCGTGGCAAGGACATGGCCATGGTCTTTCAGGAACCACTGACCGCCTTGAACCCGCTGATGAAGGTCGGCAAGCAAGTCGCGGAGATCATGACCGCCCACAAAACCGCCGCCACTAAGTCTGAAGCCCGCCAGCGTGCCGTTGAACTGCTGGCCTCGGTCAAGCTGCCAGATCCCCAACGCGCCGCGCGCTCTTATCCGCATCAACTTTCCGGCGGCCAGCGGCAACGCGCCATGCTGGCCATGGCACTGGCCAATGATCCAGACTTGCTATTGTGCGATGAACCAACGACGGCGCTGGACGTGACGGTGCAACGCCAGGTGCTGGATTTGATCCAGGAATCCGTGGCTGAACGCGGCACGGGATTGCTGTTCATCACCCATGACTTGTCAGTGGTGGCCAATGTCTGCGATCGGGTTCTGGTGATGAACAATGGGCACATTGTCGAAGAGGGAAACACCGAAGACGTCTTCAGCAACCCACAGCATCCCTACACGCGCGGCTTGCTGGCAGCTTCGGATTTGAATGCCACGGATGCCGATGGGCGGTTATTCACGGTCGCCTCCGCCGCAGCCTACGTGCCACCGTCGCTTGATGATCCGCAGCCAATAACCAGCACTGAACCCAAGGCTCCCGAGGCAAGTCAGGAGGTGGCAGCTGGCGGCAAGGAACCCGTGATCAGCGTCAAGGATCTTGTCCGTACGTATCCGGTGGGCCGCACCTCGCTCTTTGGCAAGCCGAGCGAAGTGCAAGCGCTGCGAGGCGTTTCCTTTGAGGTGGCGGCAGGCCAAAGATTTGGCGTCGTGGGCGAATCGGGATCTGGGAAATCAACGCTGCTGCGAATTCTGGCCGGACTCGACCAGCCAACTTCCGGCAGTGTGCAAGTGGCCGGCAACCAAATCGCTGGTGCCAAGGAAAAAGACCTGCATCAGCTGCGCCAGCAATTGCAGATCGTTTTCCAGGATCCCATGGGGTCACTGGATCCACGCATGAAAGTCCGAGACATCATCGCCGAGCCGCTGCTGGCTCCGGGGCAAAAGGTCGACAGCGCCAAGCACCGGAAGCAGGTGGCCGACATGCTCGGTGCGGTGGGATTGCCGGCGGACGCAGCTGAACGCTTCCCGCACCAGTTCTCCGGCGGGCAACGCCAGCGGATCTCCATCGCCCGCGCGTTGATCTGCAAGCCCAAGGTGCTGGTCGCTGATGAACCGGTGAGCGCGTTGGATGTTTCGGTCAGGGCCCAGGTGCTCAACCTGCTCTCCGATTTGGTCGATGACTACCAGCTGACCTTGGTCTTCGTCTCCCATGACCTCTCTGTCGTGCGCTACATCTGCGACAACGTCGTGGTGATGAATCACGGAGAGATCGTCGAGAGCGGCACCACCGAGCAGATCTATGACAATCCGCAGCATAGCTACACCCGCACCTTGGTGAATTCATCAATGTCGCTTCGCGAGGAACTAGCAACACGCTAGGACTACTGCCCACATCGAGAGGTCCGCATGTCACAAATATCAGAGCATTCCACAGCACTGCATCAACTCTCGGCCCGTGAACTCGGTGCGGCCTACGCCGCTCATGAGCTATCACCCGTGGAGGTGGCCCGCTCGGTGATCAGCCGTGTCGAAGAACGCGAGCCGGTACTCAACGCGATGTACACCTTTGATCCGCAGGATGTGCTGCGCCAAGCCGAGCAAAGCGAGCAACGCTGGGCCAGCGGAGCACCCCTTGGCGCGCTGGACGGAGTGCCGGTCACGGTTAAGGAGAATATTGCCCGGAAGGGAATTCCGATGCCTTCGGGAACCGCGCTTTCCAACCCCAAGATTCCCACGCAGAACGCACCTATCACCGATCGGATCTTGGAAGCTGGAGCGGTCATCGTCGGTTCCACCACCATGCCGGACTGGGGCATGCTCTCCTCCGGGGTTTCCAGCCTGCACGGTATTACCCGCAGCGCGTGGAACCCGGAGTGGACCACCGGTGGGTCCAGCGCCGGGGCCGGGGCTGCCGCGGCGGCAGGCTACGGGCCATTGCATGTCGGCACGGATATTGGAGGTTCGATCCGGTTGCCCGGCGGATGGCAGGCGTTGGCGACGCTCAAGCCGAGCGCCGGCCTGATTCCTTTGGATGTTCCGTATATCGGCAGGGCCGCAGGGCCGATGGGGCGTAGCGTCACTGATATTGCCCTGTTCATGTCGATTCTCGCTCAACCCGATCTTCGGGATTACACCACCAGGCCCTACCCCGCCATGGACTGGGCGGCGGAACCTATTGACGTGCGGGGCCTGAAAGTCGCCATCCAGCTCGATGCCAACGCCGGTGCATCCGTTGAACCAGAAATCGCTGCGGCGGTTTCCGCGGTCGCTGATCTCTTCGCAGCTGCAGGGGCGCAGGTGGAAGTGCTCAATCCATTCATTGATCAACAGATGCTTGACCGGCTTGATGGTTTCTGGCGAACCCGTTCGCTGGCAGACTACCGGGAACTGTCAGCAGCCGAACAGTCCAAGGTGTTGGACTATATCGTCGCGTGGTGCGCCGATGGCGAGAAGTTTGATGGCGCGGATACCATCAGGAATTTCGGGGCCATTGACCAGATGCAGAAGGCGACGATCGCCGCCACCAGCGCATTCGACCTGGTGATTTCGCCGGTGTCCCCGATGGCTGCTTTCCCCGCCGAGCAACCTATGCCGCACGCTGATCCGCACGCCACGATGAGCCACATTGGGTTTACCGTTCCGTACAACATGTCCGGGCAGCCAGCCGCGACGGTGAATTGCGGATTCACCAGCGACGGCAAGCCCATCGGGGTGCAGCTTTCTGGGCGGGTAGGAGCAGATGACCAGGTGCTGAAGGCGGCCAGCTGGTACGAAGCACAGCGACCAGCAACGGCTGTACCCAACTGGCGGGGACTGGAGTAGTCCCAACGCTGATCGATGCCGGCGGCTTGTTCACCGCCAACAGGCAACGAGAGCGATAGCGCTCCGAAGATTTTCCCGGACGCGGGGTTGCAGTGGCAGGCACGAATTGTAAGATGCGGTCTTCGCAGATCCGTCGGAAGTCCAAAGCGTTCAAGAAATTGGTGAGTACTGATAGTCATAAGTGGGAGACCAGAGTTTAGTGAGTGCACCGTTCAGGAACTCAGCATGTGAACCCAAAGCGATTATCTGCGAATGGCCAAAATTTCAATCCGAGATGCCGGCGATTCACCGGCGTTTTTTTGCACCGAAATCGGCAACCGAAACCCCGTACAATTAGCGTTTTTGGTAAAATTAGAGGTAGGCAAACGAAAAGGTAGTCATGTCGGACAAACTGGATCTCGAAGCGCAATGGCCTGAACTCTTCACTCAGCTTGACACGAAGAAGCGCCGCGCTGTGGTGCAGTCGTTCGCTGCCGCGTGGCACGAAGGCTGGAAGCCTAACCGCGAAGACGTTGAAAACCTGACCGACTACATGCGCGGAGCGATTGACCGCCCGGAATACGAACGCCGGGCCGCAGAGGCGGCCGAGCGCCAACGGCCTGTTCCGCACGTTGTCAAAACAGCGTGAACTCATTTGATACCTGGGAATCGTACTCATACCCGGAAACCTTTGACCCGGACACGGGCGAAGCAACGCTGCGCAACCTATATCAGGAACGAGACGCCCAGGTACTCAAGGCCCGGGAATATACACAGGTCGCAATGCGCTCGGCCGAAATTTCCTCTGGTCTTGCCCAGATCCCGCAAAGCTTCGATGCAGCGCACCTGAAAGCTATTCACCAGTACCTGTTTCAAGACCTGTATGAATGGGCGGGAGAGTACCGCACCGTAGACATCACCAAGGGGATGACTACGTTTGCCAGCGCGAACGATGGATCGATTGACCGGCGACTGTCGAACGTCCAGGGGCTGGTGGCGAGCGTTTCGTGGAGCGAGCTCGAACGAACCGCGTTTGTCGAGAACGCTTCGGCAGTGTTCGCGGAACTGAATCAGGCGCACCCTTTTCGAGAGGGAAACGGCAGGAGCGCTAAAGTCTTCATGGAACTCTTGGCGGAGACCACGCCATTTGAACTCAACTGGCACGCCGTTCCTGCGCCCGTGTGGAATCAAGCGTCAGAATTTTCCGGGCCGGATCTCGGAGCATGGAAGACGCATCCTGAAGAGCTGCACGAAGTCTTCGGCCATATCGTAGTCATGCGACAAGAAATACCCGTTGAGTCATCCACCCCACCCCAGGACTAGTCCGTGGCTCTCTCTGCAGCGGCTAGAGCAACCTTGACCAGATCAAGAATCGCATTGAACAGCATCTCGGCCAGATGAAAATGCTGGATCTGGTCTAACGCTATAGCCAATGACGGCCGCGGGGAATGATCCGGTCACGCCGCTACAGCTTCGCGTCAGCTCACTCGTTTCAGTAGACCCGGGCAATCCTGTTATTCAATGGTGCTGCCGAAGGAGGCAAGAGCGGACAAGGCGGTCCGTTCTTCCTCCGCCAGCAGATGGCCGTAATACTCGAAGAGACTGCTGCGCGCCAAGTGCTCGGCCAAGTGGGCATCCTGGTCGTGGATGGCCTGGAATACCTGGGCATGGTGATCGATGGTGCGTTGCATCAGCGCATGATCATCTGTGCTCTGCTCAATGCTGCTGGTGATGAGCTGCTCAATGGAGTCGCGCACGGCTTGCGCGGAAATGCGCAAGAGCTCGTGGCCGCTGGCGTTGGCCACAACATCATGGAAATCCAAGTCCGCCTTGCTGAAGGCTTCTTGGCCTTGTGTCCGGGCTGCCCGCATCCGGGCCATGGCTTTTTCGAGTTGCAACAGGTCGGCTTCGGTACGCCGCGTGGCGGCCAGCGAATTGGCGGATGACTCCAGGGTCATACGGTAGATCAGCAGATCCGCGAGGCTTGAGGCCGAGGTGACGGTCAACCTGCTGATCATCTTCCGCAACGGTACGGAGGTCGGCGCCATAATCACCGCCCCGCGGGGATCACCTGGACGAGAGGAAATCATCCCGTTGCTTTCCAACACGCGCATGGCTTCGCGAACCGAAGAGCGGCTGACCTGAAAGGTCGTGACCAGTTCACGTTCGCCGGGCAGGTGCTCTCCGGCTTTGAGCTCGCCGGAGAGCACCTGTTGCTCGATGTGGTTCACGATGGCTTCGAAAGCCCGCGCTTTGGGGGCTTCTGCCGGCTGGGCTAGCTGCGTCATGGGCGGTTTCCTCCCTGATCCAGATCAGTTAGGTGGGGTGAAACGTCCGTCGATGGCGGTCCATCCGCCATCGACGCTGAGCACGGAACCGGTCACAAAGCTTGAAGCATCGGAAGCCAAGTAGACGATGGCGCCAGCCATTTCCTCTGGCCTGGCCCACCGTCCTAGTGCGCTCTTATTGGCGTAGGCGTTGTACCATTCTTCGTTGGCCTTGATTTGAGCAGTCAGCGGGGTTTCAACTACGCCGGGGGCGATGACATTGACGCGTACTGCGTGCTCGCCGAATTCTGCGGCTGCAGTGCGGACCAGCTGCACCAGCGCCGCTTTAGTTGCCGCGTAGACGCTCTGGCCAGGTTCAACCACGGAAGCGCGAATCGATGCTACGCCGATAATGGATCCACCGCCATTCGCAGCCAAGCGGGGAGCAAAGGCCTGAATTAGTGAGAACGAGGCACGCAGATTCAGGTTCACAACTTTGTCGAATTCCTCCATGGTGTAATCGACAATTCGCTTGCGCACGTTCATTGCGGCGGTGAAAACGAGAGCCGAGATGTCCTGGTAAGTTTCGGCGGCCGCCCGGACAGCTTCGTGATCAAGCACGTCGAGTCTTATGGCCGTTGCGTTGCTGCCGAGCAAGGAAGCCGTTTCTTGGGCGGCTGCTTCATTCAGATCAGCGCAGATGACCTGTGCATTGTGGGCGTTGAGGGCGAGGGCGGCTTCGCGCCCGATGCCACTGCCAGCACCGATGACCAGAACGCGGCGTGAGGAGAACTGAAATAATTGTGTGTAGTCCACGGGGGCTTCTTTCTCTGCGGGCAGTTATGGTCGGATCAGTGCCATGCGGGTTACGGTGAACTCCTCGATGGCGAAGCGCGGGCCTTCACGGCCAATGCCCGAATCCTTGACCCCGCCATAAGGCATGATGTCTGACCTGAAACCGGGGATTTCATTGATGACAACTCCGCCGACCTTGAGCGTATCGATTGCGCGGAAAGCGGTTTTGAGCGAGCTGCTGTAGATGGCGGCCTGCAGCCCGTACCGAGAGTCATTCAAAACTTCGAAGGCCGTATCAAGATCGGGAACCGTCTCCAGACAGACAACCGGACCGAAGATCTCTTCGCTCCATAACGCCAGGTCCCTCGGGACGTCGCGAACCACGGTCGGCCGAAGGGACCGTCCTTCGACAGTGCCACCGGCCAGCACTTGAGCGCCCTGGTCGGAGGCTTCCTTGATCCATGCCAGGATCCGTTGAGTTGACGCCTCATTGATGACGGGCGCTACCCGGGTGTCTGCCGAGCGTGGATCTCCGACAACCACTTCCTTGATCCGCTCCAGAAGCTGGGCTTGGAACTTTTGGGCTATTTCCTGCTCCAGCAGTACACGCTGGATGGAGATGCAGGCCTGGCCATTGGCATAGAACCCACCGCGCAGCACAGCATCTACGGCGTCGGGAATGCTGGCGTCCGCTGCGACGATGAATCCGGTATTCGAGCCAAGCTCGAGCACGGTTTTCCGTGGTGCGGCATTCTTGGCAATCTGATGTCCGACGGCGGCGGAACCGGTGAAGGAAACCACTGCGGAGCGTGGATCGCCTACCAGGCGCTCGCCGACCTCGATGCCGCCGGTGACAAGCTGGACGGCGCTGCGGCTAACGCCGTATTCGGCCAGGACCTCCCGGATGATGTGCACGGCCCATAAGGTTGCCAGCGGAGTGTTCGGCGCTGGCTTGAGGATGATCGGGCATCCAGCGGCAATAGCCGGTGCCAGCTTGTGGCTTGCCAGCAACAGCGGATAGTTGAAGCCCGCAATGCCGATGACAATTCCTGCCGGTTTGCGAACCCAGAAACCGATCATGCCTTCGCCGGCGGGCTGCAGATCCAACGGCACTGTCTCGCCATGAATATGGGCGACCTCTTCAGCTGCCGAAGACCAAGTGGTCAGTGTTCGGGCTACTTCCACCCGGCAGTCAACCAGTGGCTTTCCGGTTTCAAGGACCAAGAGGTTCTCTAGCTCTTCGCGATGTTCTGCCAAGCGATCATGCACGGAAGACAAAATGGCACGGCGCGTTCCGGTGCTCAGGTATTCGATTTCTGTCGCTACTTGCTCGGCTGCATCCAAGGCGTTCTGTGCGTGTTCTTCGGTTCCGACCGGAGCCGAGGCAACCACCGAGGAGTCGTAGGGGAAGACAATATCAACGCTGTCTCCACACGGAACCCACTGCTCGCCGATGGGCAGTCCTTCGGGATAAGCATTCAGATAAGTCGACACCATTCCTACTTTCGAGACGCCGTTAGCGGAAGTTGTACTGGTCGGACCAGTAGGTGATTCAAGCTAACCTGTGATCTAGCTCGCAGTCAATGAATTTGCTCAATTTGACGCCAAAGACGGCCAAAAACGTTGAAATCATTGACAACCCGATGGGGCACAGGAACAGTATTGGTCAACAGGCTGCCTCTGGATACCAAGCCAGAGCTAGGCATGAATCTGATGCCGGGCGGTGGAAATGTCAACGAAGTGGCGCAGCAGCATCTCTTTGGCGACTGAAACCGCGGGGCTGATTAGTGAGCGCATTTTCTCTGGTTGGTACGAGCAAGGGGAGCAACTGCGGCAAGCATCCTTGTCGGAGCAATTGGACGTGAGCAGGACGCCCTTGCGCGATGCCTTGAACCTGCTGGAAAACGACGAGCTGATCCAGATCGATGAATCTGGCCGAGCTACCGTGACGGTGATGACGCAACGGGGCTTCAAAGATGCATTGCACTACCGGCGAATGATCGAGACAGGCGCCTGCGACCTCTTACAGCGCAATGAAGCCACCGAGCAGCTAGCCGATTTGCGCAGATCAGTAGCCAGCCTGAACGGCGATCACTCGCCTCGAAATCGATCAAGATTTCACACAGAGCTGCTTGAGCACACGCGCAATGATCACCTGCGCCACGGTGTGCCGATGGTGCGCCTTACAGAGGAGGTATGGCTGCCCAGCCGACCTTGGTATCAGGAATTCGAGAACCAGCTATTTCGATATATCGAGGTGGCCAGCGATGCGATCGTGCAGGGCTCGATGCCAGATGCGCGCCGCCAGATTCAGAAGTACTTCGACGAACTGCTCCAACTGATCGAGAACAATGAAAGGACCACGCTATGAACAGCTACTCCATCGCGGTAGTACCCGGAGACGGCATTGGTCCCGAGGTTATGGATGGCGCGCTCAAAGCACTGGCAGTTGCTGAAGAAACGTTTGGCATCAGCCTGAAATGCACCCACTATGAAGCGGGCGCGCAACATTATTTGTCCACCGGAGAACTGTGGAACCAAGAGCTTGAACAACAGCTTCGAACACACGATGCGGTGCTCTTCGGCGCCATGGGCGACCCTTCGGTTCAACCGGGAATCCTGGAACGTGGATTCATCCTGGCGATGCGACAGGCATTCGAGCAAGCGGTGAATCTGCGCCCGGTCAAGCTGTATCCCGGCGTCGCCACACCCATTGTCGGGCTCACTCCTGAGCGGTGCGATTTGGTTATCGTGCGTGAAAACACCGAAGGAGCCTACGTCGGCCAGGGGTCAACGATTCATGCCAATACGGCCAATACTGTTGCCATTCAAGAATCCGTCAATACCAGGGCCGGCATCGAGCGAGTCGTCGAATATTCCTTCAAGCTCGCCATGAGCCGTCGCAAAAAACTGACGCTCTGCCATAAGAAAAACATCCTCATCGAGGCAGGCAAACTCTGGCAAGAAGTTGTTGACGCCGTCGCGGCGCGGTACCCAGAAGTCCAAGTGGACTACGTCCACGTTGATGCCATGTGCTTCCACCTTCCCATCGCGCCGGAAAAGTTCGACGTCGTGGTCACCGACAACCTCTTTGGCGACATCATCACTGATTTAGGTGCCGTCATTCAAGGCGGGCTAGGAGTTGCAGCCAGCGGGAACCTTAATCTTGATGGCTCGGCTCCGAGCATGTTCGAAGCGATTCACGGATCAGCGCCGGATATTGCTGGCAAAGGCTGGGCAAATCCGGTCGGCGCGATTCTATCAGCTGCGATGATGCTGGCCCACCTTGGGGAAAAGAGCGCAGCGCAAGCCATCGAAGCCGCAGCGGTGAACGTGCTGAAGGATCTGCCGCAGCTGGCTGGCCCGGGAATGGGAATGAGCACCAAGGAGGTGGCCGCGGCGATCGCCTCGCAGATCCGCGCCGATTTCACCCAGGTGGAAGGGCTCTCGGTGATGGAAAGCTTGGCAGATAGCCGGTGATGTCGCCCGACTGATGGAGCCCGGTAGTTGGTTCAATGTCCACTTGCCGGTGCCCCGGCGTTTGCTGACTATCAATCAGGGATTTAGCCAGTGTCGATAGCGTCGCCATCATGGGACGGCTATTCATGGCGCTAGGAGATTCCTTCACCGAAGGTGTGGGGGACTGGGAGTCACGGCTACCCAATGGCGTGCGCGGGTGGGCCGATCGCGTAGCCAAACAGTTATCCAAGGCGGATCCACAATGGCAGTACGTGAACCTGGGCATTCGCAGCCGTCGGCTCGAACAGATCGTCGAGGAACAGATACCTGTGGCGCTGGCGCTGAAGCCGGAAGTGATTACCTTCTACGCTGGTGGCAACGACATCTTGGAGTTCCGCAAGGATATGAAAATTTTCCTTGAACGGTATTCCAATGCTGTCGCTGACCTCGTCTCGACCGGTGCCAAAGTCCTGTTATTCACCGGGTTTGATATCCCTGTACACCCAGTCTTGGCTCCGTTCAAGCGGCGGAACTGGCGCTTTAACGAGTGCGTGCGGGAGCTGGCACTCTTGTATCCCGAAAACGTGGTGCTGGTGGATTACTGGCAGTGGGATGTCTACCGCGATCAGCGCATGTGGGACATCGACAAGTTGCATATGAACCGTGCCGGCCACCGCTATATGGCCATCCGAATCCTGGAGATTCTCGGCTCCGAGCATCACTTGGAGTTTGATCCGTTCGGGGATGTCCAGCGGGTGGGGTTCTGGCAGGCGACCCAGCGTGATGTCGAATGGCTGAGGCAGTGGGTGCTGCCGATGTTCGGACGCAGGATGCGCGGAGTGACCCTGGGCGATGCGCTTCAGCCGAGATGGCCAGAACCGATGTATCCGGCCAAGGGGTTGAAAAAGCAATTCCGCAAACGCCGCGCAGATTCGACTGCGCGGCATGTGCGGAATTCAGAAGTGTTCTAGGTTGTCGCTGGTTTAGCCCTCGGAGGCTTCCATGGACTGCAAAGCTTCGGGGCTCATCCACGAGATTTCCCAGACGTGACCGTCGGGATCCTGGACCGCTGCCTGATACATTCCGGGGAACGGTTCATCGGCTGGGCGGTAGATGCTGCCGCCACCGGCCTGGGCGCGGGTGACAAAATCGTCCACGCCTTCGCGGGTATCGGAGGACAGCGCGTTCAGTGCCTCGCGCTGTGCAGAGCCAACGCCTGGGGTGTCGCCGTTGACGAGGAAGCTGGCGAAGAATTCCTGCTGCAGGCTCATGACAAAGATGTTCTCATCGATGATCCATGAGGTGGCGTTCTCATTGGAGAAGGCTGGATTCTTAGCGAAGCCCAAGGCCTCGTAGAACTTGTCGGCTGCGGCTAGGTCTGCAGTTGGAAGGTTGACGAAGATCATTCGGCCCATGGCTTTGCTCGCTTCTGTTTCGGCTGGTGATGCTAAGTAGCAAGTACTACTCTGCGCCATGCATCGTGCCAGATCAAGAGCGTTCGATGAAGTGGTCGAAGGGAGCAACAAGGCCCCGACCGCAGCACTGAAACTGTGCGATGGTCGAGGCCTTGGAAACACCCTGAATGCAGTGTGGGCTTAGGGCAGTTGTTCTGGAAACTTAGATAAGCGCCTTGGTGATTTCCAGCGGAATACGATCACGGGTGTAAGTGATGTGGTCGAAGCCATGTGGTTCTGGCTTGCCGTCTTCGCCGATGTTCACAAAGACGATCTTTTCGATCGTGAGGATCGATTCCTGGGTGAAGATGTTGCGTACTTCTGCACGCAGGGTGATCGAGGTTCGACCGAAGTCGATGGCGGTCAGGCCCATCTCGATCAGGTCGCCTTCCTTAGCGGAGGCGATGAAGTTGATTTCGGACATGAACTTGGTGACAACGTGCTTGTTGCCAAGCTGAATAATGGAGTAGATCGCAGCTTCTTCGTCGATCCAACGCAGGAGGCTACCGCCGAACAGCGTCCCATTTGCATTCAGATCTTCTGGGCGAACCCACTTGCGCGTATGAAAAGTAATACCCTTAGCCATACACAAAATGCTAAGTCAGGTCGGGGTGTTAGCGCTGTTAGTTGCTCCACATTGTCACCGAAAACACATAGCCACGCCATGGAAGACCCCCTGGGGCGCCAGCAATGTGCCCGGACTCTGCCCTTGATGATGCCAAGCGATGCTGCTGTTGGTAGTCTCAAGTCAGGCACGAATAAATAGTGGTTGACAGCGTAAAGGCAGGTGGCATTGAACTATCCTTCGGAAGGCAATAACGAGACCATTCCCACCGATTTTGACGATGTGGTTCAGCAAGTATCCACCGGTGCGTTGGAACATAGCCGGATCGATGAATTGCTCCAGGAAGCGCATGAGCGTTATGCCGATGTAGAGGAGGGCTTGCTCGCCCACTACATCCCGGTGCTTGGCCACGCCGACCCGAAGCTTTTTGGCATCGCCATGTCCCACGTTGGGGGTTCGGTGCACTCGGTGGGGGATTGCGCTCACCCCTTCTCCATCCAGTCCATCTCCAAGATGTTTGTCTACGCCCTCGTGCTTCAGGAACATGGGCGGGAATTGGTTCGTGAGCGCATTGGCGTGAACAACACCGGAATGTCGTTCAACTCGGTGATGGCCTTCGAGCTGAACAACGGGCATCCGATGAATCCGATGGTCAATGCCGGCGCCATCGCGACCACCTCGATGATCCCGGGCAAGACCGCTGCCAAGAAGTGGGAGAACGTTCGCGAGGGGCTTTCGGCTTTCGCCGGGCGCTCGCTGAGCTTGGATGACGAGGTCTACCACTCCGAATCACTGGCCAATGAACGCAATAAAGCCTTGGGCCATTTGCTCAAGAGCAACGGACGGCTTGACGATGATCCAACAGACGCCGTGGATGTGTATACCAAGCAGTGCTCGCTGAATGTCACCGCGCATGACCTTGCCATTATGGGTGCAACCCTGGCTGATGGCGGCGTGAACCCGGTGACCGGGCGGCGTGTGGTGGACGCCGATGTCTGCCGCGATACCTTGGCCGCGGTGGCGACCAATGGGCTCTATGAACGCTCGGGTGAATGGCTTTTCGAAATAGGCATCCCTGCCAAGTCCGGGGTGTCCGGCGGCATTGTCGCCGTGGCTCCGGGTAAGGGCGCAATTGGCGCCTTTTCTCCACCGCTGGACATGGCAGGCAATTCGGTGCGGGCTCAATTGGCCATCGGTCAGCTCTCTCGCGCGATGGGTTTGAACCTTTTCGCCTCGGCACCAGACCGGCGCATCTAATTCAACTTGTTTCTAGACAAATCAGCCAGGCGCAGGAATTGGCCAACTGGCTAGATTTTTTGACGGGTGCGCTGCTAGATTCAGCCACCTGTCAAAATCTTTTCCAAGGTGATGTCTGGCAGCGTTGCGCCGTTTCGAAAGGCGTAGTCAAATGACTATTGGAGTTGGATGCTGGCGTTGAAGGGGTGAGGTGCAGCAGTGTAGCCATTGCGGCATTCCGTTAATTGTTTCGACGGAAAACGGAATGAGCTGGCAAGGGGGTTGTGATTCTTACTAAATGGGCTTTACTTGAAGTATGTGTCATTGGCGGCACACGGACTTTGAGGAAACGGATTTCATGAAGAAGGTAACCAAAGCAACCATTGCGGCTGTGGCCGCCGGCGCATTGCTTCTCGGCGGAGCCGGAACGGTCGCTCGCTGGCAAGCTCAGCAGAGCATCGACGCGGGTAGTGTGGAAACAGGCCACCTGAATTTGACCACCGGGGAGCCCGGCTCCTGGCAAGACATCAGTAATCCCGCTGCACCGGTGCCCTTTAATCCGGCTACCGATCAGCTGGTTCCAGGTGACGTAGTTGCCTTCAGCCAGACTGCCACCATCGATGCCGAGGGCAAGAACATTGCTGGTTCCCTGAGCGTGGATCAGCTGGAAACCGCCTTGGGTGCGCTTGAAGGGTACGTCACGGTGGCACTGAAGGTTGACGCATCGGCACCGGGCATCACCGAAGAAACCGATGGAACGCTGACCTTTGCCGAGCCTGGCACGTACTCGGTTCCGTTCCTCATTACCGTCACCTTTGACGAAGGCGCTGTAGGCGATACGCCTGCCTCGACCTATGACCAGGTCCTGGACCTTCAAGCGCTCACCCTGACCCTGGATCAGGTCCGCGCGTAATTATTGAATGCGGATCGGCCGGCACATGCCTAAACCCTTGAAGCTCGCCTTGTGCGCGGCTGTGCTTTTGCTGCTGGGAATCAGTGCTCAGGGCACGGCCGCTACCTGGCGTGCCGAAAGAACCGTGGATCCGCCGGCGCTAACGAGTGGATCGCTGGGACTTCTGGCCGGAGGCGAAGCACGGTACCAGTTCACGAAACTGGCCGGCAGCGAACTGGTCCCGGGGTCTTTCACTCAGGCGTCGCTGGCGATCAGCAACGCGGGGACGGTTGACCTGTCATATCAGCTTGCAGGGGCGGTAAATTCAGCGGCTTCTCCGAATGCTGCGGACCAATCCTTGGCCAAGGCCTTGCGCGTGGCCATATATTCGGGCATGAGCCCGGCGGCTTGCGACGCGTACCAGCCACTGACCGGAGAGCTGTTGTACACCGGGCCATTGGACGCTGCCGCACGCTTCGAGAAGGCCAGGGTGCTGAGTGCTGAACCAGCACCAGCGAGCGAGGATTTGTGCGTGCGCGTTTCGGTGCCTGCCGGCGCAGTGCAATCGGCCGCAGGTGGGAAAGTGGCATTGACCTTGAGCTTCGTAGGACAGCAGCGATGAGGGCGGAATTGAGTGTGCGCCGTTCAGAGCCGCGGCAGCGAACTGGGGTCCTGTGGTGGTCCGGGCAGATCCTTTCCTGGCTTGTCCTTTTTGTCGTGCTCGCCCTGATTGCCGTCATGATCGTTGTGCCGAAATTGGGTGGGGCAACAGCGTATACAGTCCTCACCGGTTCCATGCGGCCGCAGTTTCCTCCTGGAACCCTGGTGGTGGTCAAGCCCATTGATCCCGGGCAGCTACGCATCGGCGACGTGGCCACCTATCAACTGGTCTCGGGCGAGCCTGAGGTAATCACGCACCGGGTGGCTGGCATCGGTTCCAGCCTTGCCGGGGATCAGCAATTCATCTTCCGCGGGGACGCCAATAATGTCGAGGACAAACCGGTTCAGCCAGAACAAATCAGAGGCAGGCTCTGGTACTCCGTGCCCTTGCTTGGATTCGTCAATAGCGCGCTCACCGGCCAGCAGCGCACCTGGCTGACATGGATTGTCGCCGGTGGGTTGATCGCCTATTCGCTGGTGATGTTCGCAGGGGCTTGGCGTGAAAGGCAGGAACAATGAGCGTGGGGGAAAGGCAGCGTCTGAAAATCATCATAGGTGTTTTTGCTGTGGCCCCCTGCTGTGCTTTTGCCACGGCCGTACCCGCGATAGCGGGCGAGACAGCAGATCACGGCCTGAGCTATAGCGTGGATGGCCAGTCCTACTCGCAGAATCCTCCGCCGATCTTCAAGGATGTGCCTGCGCTGGTACCCGGTGATGACGTCGAGGGGTCCTTGTGGATCCGCAATGACCGGCAGTCTGCCATCGAGCTCGGCGTTCAGGCAGTCCCGCCCCCGGAATCGACCGAGATCTATTTCAAGACCGCAGGGGCTTCGGAATTCCACCTGGAGCCTGCGGACGCCACCGAAGTGGAGTTGAGGCTGGGATTGCCGCTCTCCGCTGGCAACGATTCAGCGGACCAGATCGTGCCGGGACTGGAAGTTCGCGTCCACGCGAGGGAACCGGTTGCCGCAAGCGAACCAACGCAGCGACCAGGCCCGAGCGATGACAGTAAAGATCACGAGGGCGATCTTCCGGATACCGGGGTGAATCTCGCGACGCTGTGGACCTCGCTTGCACTTGCCATGCTCGGAAGCGTGGCACTGATAGCGTCGAGACGTAGGAATCGACGCCACCATGAAAAGGACGGGACGCAATGATGAGCGAACGTTCAGCGCGCATCAAGGCGGTATTGTCCTTGGGCATCATCGTGGGGTTCGGCGCTGTCTCGACGCTGGCCGCATGGACCGGTGAAGCGACCGCCACCTCCAGCATCAGCACGGCAACTGTTGCCCTCGGGGTTGGCGGCACCGCAGGCACCGCCACCTCGGCCAGCTACCAGATGCCCATTAACGGCAGCAGCCTTTTCCCGGGAGCCAGCTCGGCCTCTGTAGTGGTCGTCAAGAATACCGGGTCCATTTCCGCGCCGTACGTTTTCCAAGGGAAGATCACCGAAGCAGGAACCACCACGTTGGGCGCGGGGCTCAATGTCGTGGTGAAAACCGGTGCCACCCTCAGCGGGAGCGGCTCCAGCGTCACCTGTTCAGGCGGCACCACGCTGATGATGAAAAACGCTGGCGCCCAATTCGGCGGCGCTTCAAACCCCAGGCCCCTGACTTCTGGCGGCAGTGAAACCCTGTGTGTGCAGTACTCGCTGCCCGTGAACGCGGCTAATGCCCTCCAAGGAGCATCGACCACGCTCTCCCTGGCCTTCACCTCAACCGTGGGGTCGTGAGATGGCGTTGGACCGGATGCGAATGGGGAGGGCAAGCACACTGGGCCCCTTCCAGAAGGTTTTGCTGAACATTTGCGCTGTCGTGGGTTCGCTGTGCCTGCTCATGGCGGTGCTGGCTTTGGCCTGGGGAATCAAGCCGCTGGTCTTCGCCTCGGGTTCCATGGGACCGGGCATTCCCACCGGATCCCTCGGCGTGGCAATTCCTGCGGCGGCCGACCAAATCTCGGTGGGCGATGTGGTCTCGGTGGTCAACAGTGGGAACCAGCGGATAACCCATCGCGTTGTGGAGAAAGTGCCCGGAGGGTTGGTACTCAAGGGGGACGCCAATCCGGTGCCCGATTTGGAGACCTACCCAGCGGGGCAGGTTGATCGGTTGCTCGTGAGCATTCCGGGGCTGGGCTACGTGGTCTCCTGGCTCAGCCAACCCTGGGCCTACGCCCTGGGTGGCCTGTTGTCTGCCTATTTGCTCTTTATTGCCTTCCGAAGCAAAGGTGGCAACGACGCAGGACCCGGGGCATTGTCGCAGAGCCGCCTGACAGCCCCGGAAGAGTCAGGGGCGCTAACCCAGCCCCGGCGGGGCGCCAAGAAATGGCAGAGGCTAGGGGTCAGACTGGTTGTGCTCGCAGTGCTTGGGGCCTACGTGGTGTTCGGGCCGAAAGCCGAACTGACCCAAGCGGCATTTACCGGAACGGCTGATGCCTCGTCGGTGATCACCGCGGGCAGTTTAGCACCAGCCTCAGGGGCGCTTGCCTGCACCGAGACCGGCACCTTGCTCAAAACGGCCAATATTTCCTGGCCCGCACAGCAGATCCCGACCGGGTCCCGGCTTGTGCTCAGGCTTCAAACCGACGCCTCGACCTACGGCTATACAAATCTGGCGGCCGGTGCGACATCGGCAGCCTATGGACCTGGGCTGAATCTTCTGGGGCTGATCACCTCGGGTGGGGCCCGGTCAATGGAGCTGAAACTGCTGGTCGTCTATACCACCGACGGTGGCGCAGTCAACGAAACCGGCAGCAATATCGGGTGGGTTTCGCCGGTGGGGACATCACCCACCCGAACCATCGTCTATCACCCCGGGCTATTGCTGGCCAGGGACTTTACCTGCTCGTAGTCAGGGACGCTGGGTGGCTGCGGACGACGGCGCGCTCCTAGCGGTCTTCGGATCCAGTTGCGGCTTGCTGGCTCAGCGCGCCAAGCAACATGGCCAGTCCGAGCTTGAAGGTGCTGCGCGGACGAGTGCTGTCCGCTAATCCTGCATTCAATGCCTCCCTGAAATAGCTTGATGATTCGCAGGAGGCTTCCCACACTTCTGTCGGGGCGGCTGCGTCCAGGGCGGAACCCAGCACAAATGAATCAATAATCGTGATGGCCTGCAGGCGCCGTTTCGGCTCGAATCCCGCCAGTGCGAAAGCTTCCGCCAGGGCGTCGTAGACACGAAGCGTGGTGCTGTCTCTGACGGTATGGGTGGTCAATAGCGGGATGAGCCGTGGGTGCTTCGAATAGGATGCCCAGTACTCGGTGGCGATATCCTGCACTGCCTGTTGCCAACTGACATCGCGCAAATCGGGCAATTGGATTTCCGACATTGCTTGCCCGCGCATGAGCTCGATGATTTCCGCACGTCCCTGGACGTGGTTGTACAGCGAGGAGGCGGAGACCGATAGGGTCTTGGCCAGCTGAGGCAGGGTGAAGTCGCCGTGGGCATCTACTAATTCGAGGGCCGCCGCGGCGATGGCTGAGGTGCTCAGTTTGGGTTGTGATGGCCGGGCCACTGCTTGCTCCTGTACATGGAAATCTCTTGACATGAGCATACACAAAATAAACGAAAGCCATTCGTTAAAACTCTTGAATTCACCCTCAGAGAGCATCTACTCTATAAAACGAATCACATTCGTTTAAATCCGAGAAGGTGAACCATGAAAGAAATTCTGGCACTGAATCCGCCAACGTCCCCGGCCCGTGTCGAAGAGGCCAAGCGGGGCACGCTCACCGTGGCACTGGTCCAGCACCGCTGGCACGAAAACCCGGCCGAGACCGAAGCAGAACTTGAAGAGGGCATCAGGTCCGCCGCCAAGCATGGCGCCAAAATTGTCTTCCTTCCCGAGCTCACCCTGAGCAAGTACCCGGCCTTTGAAATCCCCGAGGCAGGGGCCGCGGATACCACCGCGGAAGACCTGATGACCGGTAACACTTTCAGCTTCGCCAAGGAGATGGCCGCCAGGTACAACATCCACGTCCACATTTCGCTCTTCCGCACCTCGGTCGAAAGCGACGGACTGGGCCTGAATACCGCCATCATCGTCTCGCCCACAGGCCAGCTGGTCGCCGCCACCAACAAGCTGCATATCCCGCGCACCGCCGGATACTACGAAGACAAATACTTCCGCGAAGGCCCCAACGAAGATCCCTACCCAGTGCACCGCGTGGCCGAACTGGGTGATCTGGCCATGGGCCTGCCCACCTGCTGGGATGAGTGGTTCAGCGAACCGCCACGCATCTACTCGCTGGCCGGCGCCGATCTGCTGGCTTACCCGACCGCCATCGGTTCGGAACCGGACCACCCAGATTTTGACACCGAACCATTGTGGCGCCAGACCATCATCGGCAATGGCATCGCCAACGGCCTGTTCATGGTGGTGCCCAACCGCTGGGGCGATGAGGGAGCACTGACCTTCTACGGCTCCTCGTTCATCTGTGACCCCTATGGCCGCATCCTCGCCCGCGCCCCACGCGACGAATCGGCAGTGCTGGTAGCCACCTTGGATCTGGATGCCCGCCGCGACTGGCTCACGCTCTTCCCCTTCCTGCGCACTCGCCGCCCCGACACCTACGGTAAGTTGACCGAGGCGCGAGAAGAGACCGGGTTGGGCGAACGGAGCACCAGCAATGCCTGAATATTTCATGCCAGCGGAGAGCGAAGCCCACGAACGGATCTTCATGGCCTTCCCGACCGGCGGCTACACCCTGGGAGACACCGAAGAAGAAGCCGAGGCAGCCAGAACCGCTTGGAGCCAGGTGGCCAAGGCCATCACCGCGTTCACCCCGGTGAGCATGGTGGTGGACCCCTCGGCGGAAGCTGATGCCCGCCGACACCTGGGTGATGCTGTGGAGTATGTCATCCATGAGCTCGACGACGCCTGGATGCGTGATATCGGACCGAGCATTGTGCGCACCAAGGAGAACACCTTGGCCGCGGTGAACTGGAACTTCAACGGCTGGGGTGCCCAAAGCTGGGCCAGCTGGCAGAAGGACCAACTCATTGCCGGCCACCTCGCACAGCATCTTGGACTGCCCGCACTGCGCGCGGGCATCACCAACGAGGGTGGCGGCATCCATGTGGACGGCGAAGGGACCATCCTGGCCACCCGCAGCGTGCAACTTGATCCGGGCCGCAATCCTGGCGCCAGTGAAGCGCAGATCCAGGACGAGTTCACCCGATTGCTGGGCATCACCAAGGTGATCTGGCTAGAGAGGGGACTGACCCGGGACAGCCAGGAGTTCGGCACCCGTGGGCACGTGGACATCGTCGCCTGCTTCGCGGCCCCCGGCGTAGTGCTCTATCACGACCAGCAGAACCCGGAGCATCCGGACTTTGTGATCTCCCAAGAGGTCCGGACGCGCTTGGAAGAATCCACCGATGCGCGCGGACGCAAGCTCAAGCTCATCGCCGTGCCGGCCCCCACCGTGCTGCGTGATGCCGAAGGCTGGGTGGACTACTCCTATATCAACCACCTGGTGACCAACGGCGGGGTCATTGCCTGTGCTTTTGATGATCCCAACGATCAGCAAGCTGCCGCGATTCTGGCCGAGGCCTACCCGGGCCGGAAAGTGCGCAGCGTGGACGCACGCGAACTCTTCGTCCGTGGCGGCGGCATCCACTGCATTACCCAGCAGCTGCCGCGCGCCGAACGCTCAGCTTAAGCCAGGCCCAGCGTGCGCCGACGTTCCAGGAACAGCGGCGCACGCTCGGTGCCGTTAGCTGCAAAGAGTGCCTCGGTGCCCCGGACTCCCAAGGCCAGATCCGCGAGGTACTCGCCGATGGCCGGAACGAACTTGAAGCCGTGGCCGCTGAAGCCCGCGCCGATGGTGATCGGGCCGAGCCGGTCGAGGATGAAGTGCTCGTCCTCGGTGTTTGCATAGGTGCAGGAGACCGGTTCGAAGTCCTCCGGTTCCACACTGGGCAGCCATCGCTGTGCGTACAGCTGCAGGGCGCGGATCTGTTCTTCGATCACCTGATGCGGGCGGTGTTCCGGGTCGATCACTCGACCCGATCCATGCCAGCCCACCTTGATGCCTAGCCCCGGGGTGTGCATGCCGTAGATCGGACCGAAGACCGGCGAACCAATATCGCGGCGGCCATCGAGGATGTGGTTGAACCCCGGGACGTGACCGGGGGCTTGGCGCAGCGCAAAGTGCACCGGATGTTCCTCGGTGACGTGAATCTTCGGCAAAACAGTGTTGGGCAACAGTTGCTGGGCCCAGGCCCCGGCGGTGAGAATCACCTGGCGGGCGTGCAGTCTCTGGTCTCCGTTAGCGCTGTGTACCGCCACGGCCACCTGCTCATCACTGATGACCTCGATGCCGGTGACCTGGTGCGAATGCTTGATGCTCGCCCCGGCTTCCGTTGCTAATTTCTGCAGGGCCACCACGGTGGCGTCGGCATTGATCTGCCCGCCGGCCGGAATATGCAGCACCTCGGTTTCAAACCTCATGCCACTAAAGCGTGCTTCGGCCTCATCGATGCTGAGCAGTTCGCTGGCAAAGCCGGCCCCGGCCAACACCTGATGCATCTGGCGTTGTTCGGCGACGTTGCCGTGGTTCACCAGCCCCGTTCGATGCAGCAACTCGGTGCCGGCCTGGGCAGAAATTTCATCCCACAAGGCATCGGCCCGCTGCAGTAAGCGCAGGTATTCGGGCAGGGCATAGGCAGGGTTGAAGTTCCGCGTGGTTCCGTGCGATGCGCCATGAAGGTGGCCGGGCTCAAAGCGCTCCAGCAGCAAAACCTCGTGGCCACGCAGGGCCAGGGATAAAGCGGTCGCCGAACCCATCGCTCCGCCACCAATGATCAAGAATTCTACGTCGTTGCTCACTTCTACAGCCTAAAACCTGATTTCGAGCAGAGCCCGGTCAGCAGACGCAATGACTCTGCACTAACGTAATAGTCGGAAACAACAACGATGGGGAGACAGCGTGGAGCAGAGCGTGCAACTGGCGGCGGTGATCTCCTTGGCAGCAGCAGTTTTTGTCGGAGCATCCACCCAACGCATCTCTGGAATGGGCTTCGCGCTCGTGGCCTCACCCTTTCTCGTGATCGTGCTCGGACCCCATGAGGGAATTACGCTGGTCAACCTGCTCGGTGCCTGTAGTAGCCTGCTGATATTCATTCAGGTCTTCCGCCAAGTCGAATACAAGAAGGTGGCCTTGATCCTGATCCCGGCCATGCTGATGACCATTCCCGGGGCCTGGGTTGCCGCCAGGGTGGAGGGCCCATGGCTATCCATCGGCATCTCAATCATGGTGATCCTCGCGTTGGCCTCCAGCTTCCTGGTGCGCAACCTTCCTGCGGCCCAAGGCAAGGGCATGGCGATCGGTGCCGGTGCCGTGTCCGGATTCATGTCGGTGACCGCCGGGGTCTCTGGCCCAGCCATTGCCGGATATGCGGTGGCCAGCCGGTGGCCGCAAGCGCAGTTCGCCATATCCGTTCAGCTATATTTCCTGGTGCTTTCCAGCACCTCCCTGCTGGCCAAGGGCGGATTGCCGCACCTGCATTGGACACAGTGGGTGGCCTGCTTTGCCGCCATGCTGGTAGGAATCCTGCTGGGAAACTATCTGGCACCGAAAATCCCGGCCAAGTTCAGCCGGGCCTTTGTGGTGCTTATCGCCTTTGGCGGGGCCATCAGCCTGATGATTGAAGGCATGATGGCGCTCGCCGGCCGGTAGGACCGCACGGCATAGGATGCCGATTCGTCAATCTCGATGAGAGAATGGGGGACGTGCGATACCTGAATCCCGCTACCGACACCAGCCATAGAATCACCGAACTCGACATTGAACGCCGAGCGTTGTGGGCTGGCTTGATCTGCTCCATTTTCGGGCTCACCGCAGCACTCATCTTTTTTGCCGGTGAACGTCCTGCGCTGTTCGGACGATGGTCGGTGGGTTGGGTCAGCGCGGTCTGCGGGGCCACCGCGGCGGCGGCCATGAGCGCCTATGCTTTCCGCTCCATCCTCCGGTACCGCGAACCGTGGCTGCGGCATATTCCGGTGTGGCGCCAGCTGTTGACCGGGGTGGGATTGATCTTGGTGCATGCGGCGAGCTCGGTGATGACCATTCTGGTGGTCTTCCACCTGTTCCAACAAGCGTTCTTGGGTTTGCGCCTCGATGTCCTGGCGGGGGCTTTGGCAGTTAGCGCAGTGACCGGGTTGACTGCTTATCTCTGCTTGGTCGCCACCGCCCGAACCAGTGCCGAGACCTTGTCGGTGGTGCTTGGAATGTTCATGGCAGCCGGCGTGCTGATCAGTATGCTGCTGGCCGAGGAGCAGGGGTGGTGGCGCAGTATGTTCTCCTTCTTGGGTACCACTCAGGCGGGGCAAGGATCGTTCTGGACGTTCAACCTCACCCTGGTTATTTCCGGACTGGTGCTAGCGGCCTTTACCGAATTCCTGACCCGCGATTTGGTGCTGTTATCGAGAACCTATCGTTGCCGGCCCGCCTTGCGTAGGTACAAGTTGGCCAGGAGCCTTCGTCCGCGCCCAAGGATTGTGCGCTGGTGCCTGGTCGTGGTGGCCACGGCGATTATCGGCATCGGAATGGTGCCGGTGAATGTGTCGATGGAAGTCCATTCGGGTTTTGTGCAGTTGGCCTCGGCGGCCATGATCATCCTTCTGATGGGCACCGCTGTCTTGCTTCCGGGGTACCCTGCTGTCTTCCATCTGATGTCCTATGCTGCGGTTGGCGCACTGTGGGTGGCCTTCATCCTGTGGCACGAGTGGGCCTACTACAATCTGACTGGATTTGAGCTGGCGGTCGTCGCGATCATGTTTTCCTGGATTTCGGTGTTCATCCGAACGACTGCCGCCATGACTCGTGATGGTGAAGAACGAAATCAGGCAGCGAAGAGCGCGGAACATCGGTTGCCCAAAATGTCCTAATATCCGTCAAAAGACTGAGGACGCGAGCGTATCGAAATCGGTAGCCTGTAGGCATGCTGATCTCAGAAAAGCTCTACTTGCTGATGGCCGACAACCACCACCAACCCGAAGTAGTCATGTCGCGTGCGGGTTATGGGATGAATGCAGCGGTGCTCTCCGATTTGATGATTGCCGGCAGGGTGGCATTCAGCGAAGACCCGGATGCCCGGATTCAGCTCATTGGAGCTGGCCCCTGCCCGGATCCGGTATTGGCGCAGCCGCTGGAACGGCTGCAGAAAAAGGGAGCCGCTTCCATTGGTGAAGCAGTGAAAATTCCTTCGCTGTGCAATGTCCGACGGGTGACCGACTCGTTGGCAAAGCAGGGCATTGTCGAATATGGCGCGAAGAGAATGTTCGGTCTGGGCAAGGAACGCGTGCATGTGCTCAATGAGCAGATCGAACGACAGATCCGTACGGACCTTGCCGCCGAAATTCACGGGGAGCGGATCCCTGGCACCAGCGACTGCGCGGTGTTGGCGATCCTGCAAGCCACGGGCAAGACCCACCAAGTTTTGACCGAAGAGCTGTCTTCGATGAGCGAGCCTCAGACCCGCGAACGCATTGCTGAAATTGCTCAGGACACCCCGGCAGTCGACTTTGCGCAGCGCGCGGTAGCAACGATGAACACCATCATCACCAGCGATCGCGTCATTCCGCCTGCGAGAAGATCCAGATACCTCTAGCTGTCACAACTCAGGAACCGACCAACCCAGCATCCATGACTACCTGCACGGTAGCGCGATAGTGCTTGTTGAGCAGCTCCCCGAGTTTCTGGGCATCTCGGGCTAGTGCTGCATCCAAGATGTCCTGGTGTTCCTTCTCAACATTGCGCTTCGAGGCCGCCTTGGATGGCGCAGCCCAGCGACGGTACAGCTCGGTGTAATTGGACAGGTCTGCCGAGAGCTTGAGCATCGGTTGGCAATCGCAAGGCGAGAGCAAAAGTTGGTGGAATTCTCGGTGCGCGGCCGACCATAGAGGGTTGACTTCATCGGGCGATTCGGGGAGTCGGCGTTCGGTGCGCGAGAGTTTGTGGTGCGTAGCAATGAGCTGCGACTCCCAGACGACATCCCCACGCTCCACTGCCAAACGGGCTGCTAATGCCTCGGTTGAACATCGCAGTTCGGTGATATCGGCGAGTTCATTCAGCCGCAGATCGGGGACGAAGAATCCGCGATTTGGGCGGATGACCACGAGGTTTTCACCGGCGAGCCGGGTGAGTGACTCACGGATCACCGTGGTGCTGGTTTGGAACTGCTCGGCCAAGGTCGTTGGCTGCAGACGGTCGCCGGGGGAGAACTGGCCGTCGAGGATCGTCTGACGAATCCCCTCTAAAGAATGCAGTGATGCCTTAGCCACGTTGACCCCTTTTACCGATTGGTTACCTAGATAGGTTTCCAGAATAATCATATTCTCTACTGAAGATAGATAATTGGTGCCACTACGGCCACGTCTGAGCACAAGGGACAGTTGCAACTGGGCGGGTACAGCACACATTTATCAGTGCCCAAACTCACCGCCACTACTGGCCGGATACGTGAAACAATAGGTAGTAATGACTTCCAGCGATTCCACCACACTGACCGCCGATGAGCGCAAGGCCCTGCGTACCGAGCAGGCCGCTGCTCAGCGTGCCCAGCAGCTGCGCATTTCCAAATCCCGCGCCCAAGCCGAAGGCCGTTCGCAGGTTATCCCTACCGCCGAAGGCTGGAAGCAGGAGATGGGCGCCGATGGCCGCCCAGAACTGCAGTTCGCCACCAAGCGCCGTGTCTCCCAGCCGCCAACGCACCTGGCCGACCTCACTCTTGCTGAGCGTCAGGCCGAGCTGAAGGCGCTGGGTCTTCCGGCGTTCCGCGCTAAGCAGCTTTCGGTGCACTACTTCCAGCACTACACCACCGACCCTGAGAAGATGAGTGACCTTCCCAAGGAGCGTCGCGAGGAACTGGCTCAGGCCATGTTCCCGAAGTTGCTGACCGAAGTGAAGCGCCTGGAAACCGATGATGGCAAGACCATCAAGTTCCTCTGGCGTCTGTTCGATGGTTCGCTGGTTGAGTCCGTGCTGATGCGCTATCCAAACCGCATCACCCTGTGCATCTCCTCGCAGTGCGGTTGCGGCATGAACTGCCCGTTCTGCGCCACCGGCCAGGCCGGTTTGACCCGCAACATGTCCACCGCCGAGATCTTGGACCAGATTGTCCAGGCTAACCGTGTGATCGCCGAAGGCGGTCTGGGCGGACAGAAGCACCCGGACGAGCGCGTGGGCAACATCGTGTTCATGGGTATGGGCGAGCCACTGGCTAACTACAAGCGTGTCATGAACGCCGTGCACCGCATGGTCGCCGAAGCACCTGAAGGCCTGGGCATGAGCGCCCGCGGCATCACCGTGTCCACCGTCGGCCTGGTTCCGGCCATCCGCAAGCTGGCTGAAGAGAATGTCCCAGTGACCTTCGCGCTGTCCCTGCATGCACCGGACGACGAGCTGCGCGACGAGCTGATCCCGGTCAACTCGCGCTGGAAGGTGGACGAGGCGCTGGATGCCGCGTTCGACTACTACGTGAAGACCGGTCGCCGTGTCTCCATCGAGTACGCGCTGATCAAGGACATGAACGATCACGAGTGGCGTGCCGAAATGCTGGCTAAGAAGCTGAACGCCCGCGGTCGCGGTTGGGTGCACGTGAACCCGATTCCGTTGAACCCGGTGCCGGGTTCCATTTGGACCCGTAGCGAGCCGGACATCACCTCGAAGTTCGTTCGCCGCCTCGATGAGCTTGGCGTGCCAACCACGTTGCGTGATACCCGTGGCAAGGAAATCGACGGAGCCTGCGGCCAGCTCGCTGCCGACGGCGACAAATAGCATTTACTGTGGAGACCAGCTCTTGCTGGTCTCCACAGTTCTTTAAGCGGAATGCCGTCGTGCAGCAGACCCACGCATCCATGTATGGTTCTGATATGGCCGTTTCAGACCCGCTTTTCCTTGATAAGACCAATCCAGAGCTATGGAACTCGATTGGCAGATTCTCCAAAGATGTCGCCAAGTCCTACCGCGCGGCCGGGATCAGCGACCGCACCGCCGAACTGATTAACCTTCGGGTCTCGCAGATCAATGGCTGCGCCTTCTGCTTGGACCTGCACGCACGCAAAGCGCTGGAAGCCGGCGAAACCCTGCAGCGCATTAACTTGCTGCGCACCTGGGATGAATGCGGTGGCCTATTCACCGAAGAAGAATGCGCTGCGCTGGCTATTGCCGAAGCGACTACCGACCTGCCCAAGCCAGAGGAACGCATTGCAGCGGTGGCTTCGGCCCGGCTGCTCTTGACCGACGAGCAGGTGGCCGCGATCCAATGGATCGCCATTGCCATGAACGCCTTCAACAGGATTTCCATCCTCTCGCGTCACCCAGTCAAAGAGCGCGACCTGTCCTGATTCCGGCAATCCGGACTACTCGGTCAGCGCGCACCACCCTTGATTTTTCCGGGGCTTCAAGCGTTTGAACTAGGTCCCTACAGTTTCCTTGCGGGTGCGCGCTTTTCGTTTGCCCTACAGTTTTTCCTGCGGATCGGTGCCACGCACCGCAGCGGTGTAACGACGTTCAAACTCGGCTGCGCTCACCAGTTCCCGCTCCACGCGGAACGATGATTCCGGAATGCCGAGAATCGCTGCGATGAGTGTGCGCGTATATCTGGCGATCTTGCGGGACTTGCGAGTGCAGGTGACCTGGTCGACTTCTGGAACCCAAATGTTCCACCAGCCGCCCTCTTTGCCAACAACAGCCTGAAATACTTTTTGCTCGTTCAATGGATCTCCTGCGTTCAGCCGATTGCTGCCTGTGCAGCGCGTGGTCTCTTGTTACAGTCTCCCCGGTTGTTCCGCCTTTAACAAGCTGTGCAGGGTGGAAGATGTTCGGGATTTCTCATCCGTGTTACAAGTGCAAGAACTCCGTCCTTTGTTCCTGAAAATCCCTTGACGAGCAGGTGTCTCCCACATAACTTTGATGTCATATTGATATATCACATCATCGCTTCGCATCATCACGGAGATCATTTATGTCCAACACCGCAGCAACGCAGGTTCAAGAAACAACATCAGGCAAGGGGAGCGTGCTGCGCGTCGTAACCTACGCAGGCGCAATTATTGCCTTCCTCATTGGCTCCGGGTTCGCTACCGGACAGGAGATTCTGCAGTACTTCACCTCCTACGGTTATGCCGGTGTTTTCGGAACAGGGGCCTTGGTTCTGCTGCTCATGAGCTACGTCGCCGTGGAATTTTTTGTGGTCGGCCAAGCCAAAAAGTTTGAAAAGCCTTCAAAAATCTTCCACTACTATTGCGGCAAGTACCTGGGCACCTTCTTCGACTACTTCTCCATCCTGTTCGTGTTCCTCAGCTTCACCGTGATGGTTGCCGGTGCTGGCGCAGTCTTTGAAGAGCACTACGGAATGTCCAAATACTTCGGTGGTATCGCTCTGGCTATTGTGGTGGGACTCAGCGTCTGGTTCGGCCTGAAAAACCTCGTCGATGTTATTGGGAAAATCGGACCATTGATTGTTGTCGTTGCCGTAGGACTGGGGCTCTGGGCTATCGTGCGTAACCCCAGCGGAATCGCAGAGGGACAAGCCTTACTGCCGACTCTGGAGCTGACCCAGGCCTCGAGCAATTGGTTCATGTCGGGACTCTCCTACGTCGGATTCTGCATGCTCTGGCTAGCAGCTTTCCTCACGGCGCTGGGCAAGACTGCCCGCAACCGCAAGGAAGCCGTGGCCGGGGCAGTCACCGGCTCGACGGTCTTTGCCATCGCCTGCGTGGTTGTGTGCTTGGGCCTGCTGGCCAACATCACCCGGCTGGGTGGAACAGAGATCCCGATGCTGGTGCTGGCCACCGATATCAGCCCGGTGTTGGCCGCCGGAATTTCAGTGATGATTCTCGCTGGAATTTACACCACCGCAGTGCCGTTGCTCTGGACCGTCTCCTCGAGGTTTTATGCCGATAAAACCTCGGGCTTCAAATCTTTCACGGTCATCCTGGCTGTAGCCGGAACCATCATTGGCCTAATGCTGCCGTTCTCGCAGATGGTCAACTTGGTCTACGTGGTCAACGGCTACGTGGGGATTTTGTTGCTGGTCCTGATGCTGGCCAAAACCGTGCTACGCGTGGTGCGCCGCCAGCCGGTGTAACCACTAGTTGGCCGCTGGGATGGCCACGGTAGCATGGAAGGCTGGAGAAGCCATGCGGAGAGTGATCCGCGCCAGTAACTAGTGAGGACGCTACAGTGCAGGTATCCCAGCGCGCCAAGGTTGCACCCTTCGAAGTGATGCAGATCGTGGAGCAAGTAACCCACATGCGCCAAGCCGGACACGATGTAATCTCGCTGTGCGTGGGCGAACCCGGTGGCGGAGCTCCGGCTGCAGTCAACCAACTCGCAGCCCAACTGCATAGCGAACACGCTGACTTCGGCTACACCGCCACCGCTGGGCTGGCCGAAACCCGCCAGGCTCTGGCCGAGCACTATCGCCAGGCCTACGGCGTGCAGATTCCCGCGAAGAACTTCGTGATGACCACCGGGTCCTCTGGAGCGTTCCAGCTCTCCTTCCTCGCTGCCTTTGATGCTGGCGATGTGGTGGCGCTGGCTCGCCCCGGCTATCCTGCCTACGCCAACATCCTGCGTGCCTTGGGCCTGACGGTCGTGGACCTGCCGACCACTGCTGAACAACGATTCCAGCCCACCATCAAGAACCTGGAGCTGGCGAAGAAAGACCATGGCCGTCTGGACGGGCTGGTGGTGGCCTCGCCGAATAACCCTACCGGGACCATGCTCAGCGCTGAGGAATTACAGGAACTAGCCCAGTGGTGCGAGGTCAATGGGGTGCGGCTGATCAGCGATGAAATTTACCACGGCATCGAGTTCGACTCACAGCGCAAAGGTCATACTTCGTGGGAGTTTTCGCAGACATCCATTGTTGTCTCGTCCTTCTCCAAATACTGGGGCATGACCGGTTGGCGCCTGGGCTGGATGATTGTTCCCGATGAGCTGTTGCCAGCGGTGGATGCGCTGGCATCAAACCTCGCCCTGTGCGCTCCTGCCCCAGCACAGCGTGCAGCGGTGGCAGCCTTTACCGCGCAGAGCTTAGAGGAAGCGAACGCGCGCGTTGAAGAGTTCGCACGAACCCGGAAGCTAGTGCTGGACAGCTTCGAGAAGTTAGGCATTGAACAGGCGGCGCCAGCCGATGGTGCGTTTTACCTCTATGGCCGGCTCGCCCCAGAAGTACTGGATCATTTTGGTTCGGCGTCCGGCTACTGCCAGGAAGTTTTGAACAATGCGCACGTTGCCCTGACTCCGGGCGGGGACTTTGATCCGTTTGAAGGCCATCTGTTCATCCGGCTGTCCTTTGCAGCCGGATATGAACGCGTGGCCGAAGCCTTGGAGCGGGTGGACGCATTCCTGCGGCGGAGCCTAGCAGCGAGCTAGATGTCCACAGCTCGTGGCCCCCAGTGCTACGGATAGAACTTGGCGTTGGACAGTAGTGGCGAGAGCGGTGCAATAACCGCTCTCGCCACTACTGCGTTAAGGAGTTCTGATGTCCGAGTTGCCCGAGCCCGTAATTCACGAATGTCTGCCGTGCTATTTGTATCGGGTGGCCTCAGATGTTGCCTGCGATGGAAACCTGCGAATGCTCAGTTTTTATCGTGATGAATGTGCACCGCGAGCCAGCGCCCTAGAAAAGAAAATGCGGATGCTCGGTGGATATTGCGACTGCGAGGTGCTGCTGAACGTAGTGCGACCAGCAACCACCGCTGCGATGCGACTGATCGACGCGGGTGAAGATTTGGTCTGTAAAGGAGTACGCCGCGGCACCATTCAACCTTGCGAAAATTGGTTGATGCGCCGCGGCGTACAGTGGGGCGGCGGTCGTTTTGGCCGCCGGAGTGCTTAGAGTGACTAGTCTTCGATCTTCTTATTTGGCTTGCGGGCCTTGAGTAGTTCGATGCCGATAGGAATGACCGAGATCAACACGATCAGGATGAAGATGATGTCGATGTTCTCTTCAATCCAGGTGAACTGTCCCAGCCAGTAACCCAGCAGGGTAACGCCGATGCCCCAGAGCGCTGCACCGATCAGGTTGAAGCTGACGAAGGTCTTGTGGTCCATCTTGGCCACGCCGGCAATGACCGGGACAAAGGTGCGAACCACGGGAACAAAGCGTGCCAAGATCACTGCCCGGCCGCCGAATTTCTCGAAGAATTCATGGGCGCGTTCAACATTCTTTTGCGAGAAGAAGCGCGAATCCGGCTTGTTGAAGATGGCCGGTCCGGACTTCCTGCCGATCATGTAACCTGTTTGGTCGCCGGCGAAGGCGCAGATGAAGATTGCCAAGGCAAAGAGCCACAGCGGCACGTGAATGGTGCCGGTAGCGATCAGCATGCCCACGGTGAAGAGCATCGAGTCGCCGGGCAGGAAGAAGCCCACCAGCAGACCGGTCTCAGCGAAGACGATGACGCAAACCAACACAACAACCCATGGACCAAGATCCGGGTTATTGAGGAAGACCGCCGGGTTCAGCCAGTCTGGCAGGAAGGCTGCGCCAACGGTCGGCGACGCATAATCCGTCAGGAAAGAAAGAAAAGAAGATTGATCTAGCACAGGCAAAATCCTACGGGATGTCACTGTGAGTTTCCCATAGGCCGAAGAGCGGCATCTGGCGCGCAGGCCCCGACTACAAGGGCAAAAATCTCCCACTCGTTCGTTGACCCGGGGAGATCATGGCTTTTTGAGGGGCCGGAAGCAAAGGCCATTCGTGCTTCGGGAAGCGGCGAGTCGCCAAGCTCACAACAGGTTACGGTGCAGTAACCCAGATGCTTGCATCAGGGCAACTATTTTCCGCCCATGACAACGGTCATGGGCAACGCATGACATTCCGCTCTTCTGCAGCCCCTGCAAACGGAGAAGACTATGAATCATGGAAACGCTGATAAAAACCAATGCGGTTTCGCTTCGCGGCTTGAAGAAGACTTTCTCAACGCCGCGCACCAAGGTTGAAGCCGTCAAGGGCATCGACCTGAACATCCAGACAGGGCAGATCGTCGCCTTCCTGGGCCCCAATGGAGCTGGCAAGACGACCACCGTGGACATGATCCTGGGCCTGACCCAACCCACAGTAGGGTCAGTGGAAATCCTCGGTCTGGATCCGCGCCAGGCAATTTCTGCTGGACGGGTCTCTGCTGTCCTGCAAACCGGCGGGCTCCTGCGAGACATGACCGTCAAGGAGACGGTGTCCGTTATCGCCCATATGCATGAGCAGGCAGATCGCATTGGCCCGGTCATGGAACGCACGGGGCTGGAAGCGATTGCCAAGCGGCGGGTGGGCAAATGCTCCGGCGGAGAGCAGCAACGGATCAAATTCGCTTTGGCCCTGCTGCCCGACCCGGATGTCCTGATCCTCGATGAGCCAACGGCCGGCATGGATGTGATGGCACGCAGGGACTTCTGGGCCACGATGCGCGAAGAAGCCACCGAAGGACGCACCGTCATCTTCGCCACGCATTATCTGGAAGAAGCCCAGAACTTCGCTGAACGCACCATCTTGATGAGCCAGGGGCGCATCGTCGCCGACGGCGCCACCGAAGAGCTGCGCAAACTCATTTCCGGCCGCACCGTCAGCGCTTCCTTTCCCTCGGCAGAGCATGCCCAACGCGCCGCGGCCTTTGACGACTCGGTGCAGGTGGCCGAACGCAACGGATTGCGCCTCACGTTCCATAGTGCGGAGTCTGACCGTTTCGCAGCCGCCCTGCTTACCCAATACCAAGGCTATGACCTGGAAATTTCCTCTCCGAGTCTGGAAGACGCCTTCATCCAACTGACTAAGGCCGCATCATGATGACCAGCTACATCCGCGTGGAATTCGCGCGGCACTTCCGCGACGGATACAACCTGGTCTTTGCCCTGCTGCTGCCCGCGGCCATGTACATCCTGTTCGGCAACATCCCCAGCTACACCGATTTAGAGCTGGGGGCCGGAAACGTGAAGTTCTATTTGATGATTTCCATGGCTGCCTATGGAGCGGCGGTTAGCACCGTAGCCATTGCAGGTACCGTGGCCACCGAAACCATGCAGGGGTGGGGTCGGCAAATCGCCCTGACCAAAATGCCGCCGGCCATGTTTGTCGGCAGCAAGATGATTGTTGCCGCGACGGTGGCCGGCGCGTCGGCGGCAGTCGTCTTCGCCCTGGGAGCGGCGACCGGAGCGCAGGTGCACGAAGGTTGGATCTGGGGTGTGAGCTACCTGATTGTCCTGTTCGGGGCCTTAGTCTTCGCCTGCTACGGCATCGGCGTGGGTATGGTGTTCAAATCCGAATCAGCCCTGGGCCTGGCTTCAGGACTGATGGTGTTCTTCGCCTTCTTCGGCAATGTCTTCATGCCGCTGGACGGGGGCATGCTCGATGCGGCCCGCTTCACCCCGATGTACGGCTACGTCGCCCTGGCCCGCTACCCCCTGCTCAAGGACATGCCCGCCGGAGTCGAGATGGCACCGGATGCCTTATGGATCCCAACAGCTAACCTAGTGGCATGGGCAATCATCTTCGCCGTGTTCGCGGTGCTCGCCTCCAGGAAAGCCAAGGCACGCCAGTGAGCCACGGTGTGTCCGGCGCCACAGCGGCGACCGATCCCGCCTGCGACCTGGACGATGACCAGAAATTCTGGGATCGTCGAGGCTGGCTGGTGGCCGGAGTCTGGGTGATATTCCTGGTCTTCCCGGTTCTGGACCTGCTCTTCGAAGACTATGCACTGCCCACCCGGATCATCGGCTTGGCGCTGATCGTGCTCTTTGCCGCCATTTACCTGCAGTCCTACTCACGCTTTTCCTGGGCGGTCGGGCAGGGCGGTACCACCGCCCGCCGGGCTCAGGTGAACTTTGTGGTCCTCTGCGCGATCGTCGCCCTGGGCATCCCGGTCATCGGGCTGACCACCATGGGCCTCTTCCCCTTCATCACTTCGTTCGCCGTCTTCTTGCTCAGCCGCAGGTGGACCATCGGCGCCTATTGCACGGTGCTGGTGCTCAGCTTCGCGCTGCCGATCATCTTCGGGCAGTTCATGGACGCGATCTTCCTGATCGGGCTGAACCTCGTGCTGATGGTGGTGTACGCGATTACCGTGGCCGCCATCCAGCGCTCGGCGGCAGCAGAGAAGATCCGCAGCGACTACCTGCTGGTGGCCGAACAGGAACGCGTTGCCAGAGATGTGCATGATGGAATCGGGCATTCGCTGACAGCATTGAACTTGAAGGCTCAGCTGGCCCTGCGCCTGATGGACCAGCAACAGTACGCCCAAGCCCGCGGGGAGCTTGAGCAGCTCAGCGCCTTGGCCGTGGATGCGCTGGACTCGGTGCGCACCACGGTGCACGGGCTCAGCCGTCAGGATCTGGCCGCGGAATTGGCCGAGCTGCGGCAGGCCTGCACCGATAACAGCCTGGACTTCAGCGTGGCCGGCACTGCCGATCACGTCCCGGTGCAGCTGCGTTCGCATGTGGCCTGGATCCTGCGTGAAGCGGTCACCAATGTGCTGCGCCACGCCCACGCCAGCACCATCGTGCTGCAGTTGGAACCCGGAAAGGTCAGCATCGATGACGACGGCGATGGCCTGCAGGCCAGCACGCCGGGCCATGGCATCCGAGGAATGCAAGAACGCGCCAAGCAATTTGGCGCCAGCTGTACAGTGGGGGCATCGAGGCTGGGCGGAACCAGCGTGCAAATAGCTTTCGACGCGAAAGGGAACGCAGCGTGATCCGGATACTCATCGCCGATGACCAACACCTGGTGCGCGGGGCGCTGGCGGCCTTGCTGAACCTCGAAGAGGATATCCAGGTCGTCGCCCAATGCGCCGATGGAGACGAAGTCGCTGCTGCCCTGCACGCGCACCCCGCGGACATCGCCTTGCTGGATGTGCAGATGCCGCGCCAAGATGGGTTGCGCACCGCGGCAGAACTTCGAACCAGCCATCCGGGCGTCAAGGTGCTGATCCTGACCACCTTTGACCGTCCCGGCTATTTCCGCCAGGCTTTCGAGGCCGGCGCCCACGGTTTTTTGGTCAAAGACTCCCCGCCGGCCGAGCTGATCACCGCCATCCGCAGGGTCTATCGCGGGGACAAGGTGGTGGATCCACAGCGGGCCAGGCTCAGCGTGGAGAGCCGCAGCAATCCGCTGACAGTGCGGGAACGCGAAATCCTCTCACTGGCCGCTTCCGGCTCGCCGGTTTCACAGATTGCCTCAGCGGTGCACCTGTCGGCGGGAACCGTACGCAACCACCTGTCCAACGCCATCGGCAAGACCAGCACCGCCAACCGGATCGAGGCCGCGCGCCAAGCCCGGGAGATGGGCTGGATCTAGCGGGTCGCGAAGTGGGTGATCACGCCAATCACCCAGATGGAGGAGGCCAGCAGCACGCAGCCGAACTCCACCACGATCCCTAGGCCCATGGCCTTCAGTGCCGCCCAGGAGGAACGGAAAGCGCCGGAGATTTCGCGGCGCCGCACACTTTCTCCGGCGAACAATCCCACCGCAAAACCGATAAACAGTCCCAGCACTGGGATGATGAACGCACCGGCGATCGCCCCGATAACCGCAAAGAGGATCGAGCCGGTGGGGACCTGATGCTCCTTGAGCTTTCTGCCGGTGAGTACCGCCGAGGCAGACCAGCCCAGCACCGCGATGGCCATGCCCAAACCGGCAGCCCACCAGGAAGCACCGGTGCCCAGTAACCAGCCCCAGGCCAGCAGCGTGCCGATGGTCAGCAAGGAGCCGGGCAGCACCGGGAAGATCGTGCCAAAAGCCGAAATGACGAGCAAGATTCCGGCAAGAATTGTGTAAATAATCTGTGTATCCACCCACCTAGTGTGGCACGGTGGGAAGTAATCAGCACGATCATTGGAGGATTCGATGGCACAGTCGAGACGCATCACGGTGAGCATCGAGAATTCGAACGCCACCGTCCTGTTGGATAACCCCGAACAGTACAACGCGCTGACCAAGGACATGTGCCTGCAACTGATTGGTGCCTTCGCCACCCTGGCCGCCGATCCGAGGGTGCGCACCATTGTGCTGCGCGGAGTGGCGTCCAGCTTCTGCTCCGGGATCGCCATCGACCAAATGGATCGGGTGCTCTTTGACCCGGACGAACAAGGGTCGCTGATCAACCACTTCGACCTGCTGGACCGCAGCATTCAGGGGTGCGGCAAAACCACTATCGCCGTGGTGGAAGGCAACTGCTATGGCGGCGGCTGGCAGCTCGCCTCGGCCTGCGACATCCAGCTGGCCAGCGACCAGGTGCGCCTGGCGATCACCCCGGCCAAAATCGGGCTGCTCTTCCCGAGACCGGGCATAGAGCGACTGGTGCGCACCGTGGGGGAGCACCGTGCCAAGTACCTGCTGTTTTCCGGCGCCCGCCTGCCGGTCGAAGAGATCAGCAGCTGGGGGCTGTTCACCCGGGTGTTCCCTCAGGCCGATCTCGAATCCCAGCTGGCGCAACTGCTGGCCCAGTTGCACGCCAATTCGCCCTACTCGATCGATCGCACCAGGCAGGCCATCACGCTGGCGCGCACCGGCGAGGCCAATGACGGTTGGTGGGAGAGCGTCTGGGAAGAAAATGCGACAAACCAGGATCTGGCCGAGGGGCGCGCGGCCTTTTTGGCACACCGCGCCCCCGACTTCTAGCTCTGTCTAACTAGTTCTCCTTGAACTGCGCGACCAGCTCGCGCTTGAGGATTTTGCCCGACGGGCCCAGCGGGAACTGCTCCACGATCTGCACGTGCCGCGGATACTTGTACGCGGCCATCTGCTCCTTGGCCCACACACTGACCTGTTCGGCGCTCAGCGTGGAACCGGCCTTGAGCGTCACCGACGCGGCGATCTCCTGGCCATGTTTCTCATGGGGCACCCCATAGACCGCGGCGTTGGAAATCTCCGGGTGGCTGGTGAGCACTTCTTCGATTTCGCGCGGGTACACGTTGTAGCCGTTGCGCAGGATCATGTCCTTGGTGCGATCCAAGATCCGCAGGTAGTCATCCTCGTCCTTGGTGCCCAGATCCCCGGTGCGGAACCAGCCATCGACCACGGCTTCGGCGGTGGCCTCGGGACGGTTGAGGTAGCCGGAGAAGAGGTTGTGCCCGCGCACCACCAGTTCGCCCAATTCCCCGCGTGGCAGCAGGCGGATTTCATCGGGGTAGGCAGGATCGGCGATTTCCACGTCCACGCCCCATACCGGGGTGCCGATGGTACCGGGACGAGGCTCGCGCCCCACATGGTTGAAACAGGCCACCGGCGAGGTTTCGGTCAGCCCGTAGCCCTCATGGATGCGCGAACCGAAGCGCTGCTCAAAGGCGCTGAGCACCGAGAGCGGCAGCGAAGCACCGCCGGAGATCGCGTAGCGCAGTTTGGTGGGCATGCCTTCGCGTTTGGCTCCGGCCTCCAGCAAGGCCACATACATGGTGGGGACCCCGAAAAATACGTCGATGTCCGCGTCCAGCACCAGATCCAGTGCGGCCTCGGCGGTGAACTTGGGCAGCAACATCACTTCGGCGCCGATGCGCAGCCCGGTATTGAGCACGCAGGTTTGGCCAAAGGTGTGGAACAGTGGCAGCCCGCCGAAGAGCTTGTCGCCCGGGCGGATGTCCATGGTGTTCAGCAGTGTTGAATGCGTCTGCTCCAGCAACGCCAGATGGGTGCCCAAAGCTCCCTTGGGTTTGCCGGTGGTGCCCGAGGTGTACAGGATCGTGGCGATATCCTCGGCCCGGCGCGGCAGGTAGGTGGTGATTGGGGTGGCCTGGGCGGCGAGGTCTTCCAACCGGTTCCCGGCGCTGGCCTCGGGGTCCATGACGGTGAGCAGCTGGATGCCGGAGTTCTGCGCGCCTTTGGCCCCTTCGCCGAGCAGTGCGGCGGCGCAGACCAGCAGTTTCGCCTGCGCATCTTCTAGCACATAGGAAATTTCGCTGGCCTTGAGCAGCGCGTGGATCGGCACCGCGGTGGCGCCCAGGGCGAGGATCGCGTAGTAGACGCGGGCGAAGTCGGTGACGTTGGGGATGAGCACCGCTACCCGATCGCCCTCGGTGACGCCCTGTTCCTTGAGCGCCCCGGCGTAGGCTTTGGTTTCATCCCAGAGCTCGCGGTAGGTGGTGCTGACCGAATTCATGGTGATTGCGTTCAGGTCGGGATAGCGGGTGGCACCCTCGGCGAGGATTGCGGCCACCGAGAGGGTGAGATTCGAAGTGCTCATTTAGGTCTCCTTGACACAGGGGAGAGTAGGAGTGTGTGCTGCGTCACGAACAAGCGTAGTGGAACTGCGGTTCAAATCAAGGCATCCGGTTTCGTAATAATGCCGATTAGTGCCCAAAATCCGTTGCTGATCTGCGGTGAACCGGAATAGACTCAGCCCATCGAGCTGGTATGAGCGCGAAATGGGGTAGCGATGCCGGGAAAAAGAGCTCCGCGAGCAGAACCTTGCTGGGTGGATTTGCTGGCCAGCGATGTTGATGCGGCTATCGAATTCTATTCACGGCTCTTCGGCTGGGAATTCCTGGATGATCCCCACGCCCGTTCTCAGGGCTATATTCCAGCCTTGCTCGACGGCGAACCAGTGTCCGGTGTGGTGGCCAATGACCCGGACTCCGACGCGCCGGATGCCTGGACCACCTATCTGAATGTCGCAGACATCCATGCGGCCATGTTTGCCACCAAACTGCACGGTGGCAAAGGGTATCTGAAACCCGTGGCCATTGACGGTCAGGGGACCGTGGCGCTGATCGGCGATCCGTCCGGTGCGGGGGTGGGACTGTGGCAGGCCTTTGCCCCAGCCACCTATCCGGTGAAGCGAAGCCATGGCCGCCGCGTCTGGAATGAGCTGCATACCAAGCACTTTGAGCTTGCCGCGCGCTTCTACCGCGAAGCCTTGGGCTGGGAGCTGAGTCCGGTCGCCGATTCACCCGAGTTCCGCTACTACACCCTGGGCCAGGGCGCGGATGCCGTGGCAGGGCTCTATGACATCGCCGGCCAGGACACCGCCGAAGGTTGGCGCAGCTATTTTGCGGTCGACGATGCCGACCTGGCCGCGGCCCTGACCGAGGATCTGGGCGGGCGCATTCTTGGTGCACCGCACGATTCCTACTTCGGGCGCACCGCCATGCTGGCCGATCGCGGGGGCGCAGAATTTGCTGTCATCGCCCGGGCCACGTCCTAGGAGCGTTCCCAGAGGTAAGGCGTGGTGGTGGAGACCTTCACCAGGCCTTGGGCTTCGAGGATGGGCCGTGAATATTCGGTGGAGTCGCTGTGTACATAGCGGTAGCCGTTGGCCACTGCACTGCGGGCCCGGGCATCGGTGAGCGCGCGATAGATTCCGCGGCCACGGTACTCGGGCAAGACTCCGCCACCCCAGAGACCAGCAAATTCGGTGCCGGCTACCGGTTCCAAGCGCCCGGCGCCGACCATTTGCCCGTCGACGCTGGCCACCCATAATTCCATGCCGTCTTTTCTGGCCAGCCGGGCACTGAGGGCCTGGGCGGTGGAGGGGTCGTAGGGCTCCCCGAAGGCCTGATCGACCATGGCGCACATGGCTTCAATCTCGTGATCTTCGCTGATCTTTCGCAGTTCCACGCCGGTAGGTGCAGGCCGCTGGCTGAACAGGGACTGCATGGATCCGATCATGATGGACTCGGGCTCTTCGGCGGTGAAGCCCAGGGACAATAATTGCTGATGAAGACCCGGGGCATGATCATGTCCGCGGGTTTTGAATTCCACCCGGGTGATCTCGGGCTGGTTGATGAAGTAGTCCAGCGCCGGGCCGGCCAGTTCAGCCAGCGTCTTTGGTTCTTGATCGGTGAAGCGCGGGTAGGTGATGAACCCGCGCCCGTGGGCGAAGGTGACCAGTCGCAGCCCATCGAGCCGTTCCACGCTCAGTGCGCTGGGAGTTTCGGCGTCGGTGCGCAGTTGCTGATCGTAGAGTTCTAGGAAGTCTTCGCGGGAAGCAGTCATTTGCCCAGTCTATGATCTTGGTGCCAGACTCGGGGGAGTAGCACCGAGCCGAGGAGCAGTTAATGGGCCGTAAGATCATTCGCCGCCGGGTGATTCGCGCAACGCGCGAGGGTGGCTGGCGCCCGCGTGAGGAGAAACTGGCCGGTGAGGAACCGCTGGAAATCCGGTTCGGCCATACCTCCTACACCACCTCGATGCGTACCCCGGGCGACGACTTTGATATGGTCGCTGGTTTCCTGGTGGGTGAAGGCGTGATTCGCGAGTCCGAACAGCTGCTCTCGCTGCGCTACTGTGCTGGCACCGATGAGCAGGGCAACCAGACTTTCAACGTCATCGAAGTACAGCTCGGTCCCGGAGCTACGCCTCCGGATTTAGCGATGGCCCGCAATGTGGTGACCAGTTCGGCCTGCGGCATCTGCGGCACCAATTCCATTGATGAGGTACGTAAAAAGGCCGGATTTGAGCTGGACTCCGAGGCGGGGGTGATCGAGCTGGGCACCCTACTGGACTTGCCCGATACCCTGCGCGAATCCCAGCAGCTGTTCTCCTCCACCGGTGGAGTGCATGCGGCGGGACTGTTTTCCACCACCGGCGAATTACTGATCCTGCGCGAGGATGTAGGTCGGCATAACGCGGTGGATAAGGTGATTGGCGCTGCCCTGCGCGCCGGGATGCTGCCGCTGCACGATGCGGTGCTCCAGGTGTCCGGGCGCGCCTCGTTCGAGCTGGTGCAGAAGGCCGCGATGGCCGGAATTCCGTTGCTCACCGCGGTCAGCGCGCCCTCCTCTTTGGCTGTGGAACTGGCCGATGAGGCGGGTCTGACGCTGGCGGCTTTTTCGCGCAAAGACAGCGTGAACATTTATACACATGCGCATCGGGTCAACAAGGCGTAGCCTTGTAATATGTGAGCTGGATATCAGTACCGGCCGCGCTACCAACAGGAGGGTCTCATGCATCGTTCGGCACCCAAAAAAGACATCAACGAAGATGATCTGAAAGTCAGCGAACCAGCCCATGCCGCCGCAGGCCTCAAAGCGGTTATGGTCTCCATGGAGCGCGGCTTCAGCCAGGCCGGCCCGTCGCGCACCCTGCGCTCGATGCTGCGGGTCAACCAGCACAACGGCTTCGACTGCCCGGGCTGTGCCTGGCCCGAATCCATCACCGAACGCCGCAAGCCAGCCGAATTCTGCGAAAACGGCGCCAAAGCCATCGCCGAAGAAGCCAGCGCCCGCACCGTCACCCCCGAATGGTTTGCCCAGCACCCCATCGAGGTGCTGAAGGACAAGACCGAATACTGGTTGGGCTCCCAGGGCCGGATCACCACCCCGATGATCATCCGCGAAGGCGAGAGCCACTACACCCCGATCAGCTGGGCCGACGCTTTCTCCACCATCGCCGAGCATGTCAACGCCACCACCGCGGACAAGTGCGTGTTCTACACCTCCGGGCGCACCGCCAACGAGACCGCGTTCATGTACCAGCTATTGGCCCGCTCGTTGGGCACCAATAACCTGCCGGACTGCTCAAATATGTGCCACGAGTCCTCGGGCACCGCGCTGAACCCGACGATCGGCATCGGCAAGGGCACCGTCTCGCTGGAGGACTTCGAGCACACCGACTTGATCTTTGTGGTCGGCCAGAACCCAGGCACCAACCACCCGCGCATGCTCTCGGCCCTGGCTGATGCCCGCAAACGCGGGGCGCGCGTGGTCGCCATCAACCCGCTGCCCGAAGCAGGTTTCTTCGGCTTCAAGGACCCGCAGACCGTCGGCGGCATGCTCGGCAAGGCCGAACCGGTAGCCAGCGACTTCCTGCAGATTAAGGTCGGCGGCGACCTGGCCCTCTTCCAGGCCTTCGGCTACCTATTGCTCGAAGAAGAGGCAAAGAACCCGGGCACCGTGGTGGACCACGAGTTCATTAACCAGGTCACCGACGGTTTTGAAGCCTACAAGAACGCCCGCGCGACGCTGGATTGGGGGGCCACCGAGAAGGCCACCGGGCTGACCCGCGAGCAGATCACCGAGATCGCGATGCTGCTGGCCAAGTCCAAGGCCACCATCATCTGCTGGGCCCTGGGCCTGACCCAGCAACCTCACTCCGTGCCAACGCTGAAGGAAATTATCAACCTGCTGTTGATGCAGGGCAACTTCGGCAAGCCCGGGGCTGGAGCCTGCCCGGTGCGCGGCCACTCCAATGTGCAGGGCGACCGCACCATGGGCATCTGGGAAAAGCCCACCGAAAAACTGTTGTCCGCCATCGACAGTGAATTCGGCATCAGCTCCCCGCGCGCCCACGGCTATGATTCCACCGAGGCGCTGCATGCCTTCGAAAAGGACGAAGTGGACGTGTTCGTCTCCATGGGTGGCAACTTCGCCCTGGCCAATTCGGACACCGAAGCCCTGGAAGCAGGCATGCAACGCGCCAAGCTGACCGTGCACATTTCCACCAAGCCCAATCGCTCGCACGTGGTGCACGGCAAGACCTCGCTGATCCTGCCCACCCTGGGCCGCACCGACAAGGATGACAAGCACCCGAACGGAGCCCAATTCCTCTCGGTAGAGGACTCCATGTCGGTCATCAAGTCCACCCGCGGCCGGCTGACCCCGGTCTCCGACCACCTGCTGGCCGAGCCGGTGATCGTCGCGCGCATGGCCCAGGCCATCCTGGGCGAGGACCACCCGATCAACTGGCGGGCTATGGCCGAGGACTATGACGTGATCCGCGACCACATCGAAAAGGTCCTACCCGGCTTCGAGGACTTCAACGCCCGGGTGCGCGATAAGAACGGCTTTGTGCTGCCCAACCCGCCGCGCGATACCCGCTCCTTCGCCACCGACATCGGCAAGGGCCGCTTCACCGTGTCGGACTTTGAAGCGCTTCAAGCGCCCGAAGGCCACCTGATCTTGCAGACCATGCGTTCCCACGACCAGTACAACACCACCTTCTACGGGCTCGATGACCGCTACCGTGGCATCAAGGATGGCCGCCGCGTCATCCTGATCAACCCCGAGGATCTGGCCGAGACCGGTTTCAACGACCGCGATCTGGTCGACGTGATTTCCACCTTCGCCGGGACCGAGCGCCGGGCCAACCGCTTCCGCCTGGTCTCCTACCCGACCGCCAAGGGTTGCGTCGCGGCCTACTATCCGGAAGCCAATGCGCTGGTACACCGCGATTTGGTGGCCCGTGAATCCAATACCCCGGGATTCAAGGCCATGATGGTGCGATTCGTCGACCATACACAGCAACCGGGCGCAACACTGGATTCCTAGGGGCCAAGTTCCTACGCCAGGGTGGGTGATGCGCGAGAATTAAAAGCACATCGCCCACCGAAGAGGAACAACCCCATGAGTGCACGACCCGAAGATGAACGCCTAAGCCCTGGTCGCACGGTGGCCTACGGCTTCCAGCACGTACTGACCATGTATGGCGGAATCATCGCCCCGCCACTGGTGATGGGCGGTGCGGCCGGTATGGACACCGCGCAGATGGGCGTGCTAGTGGCCTGTTGCCTGTTCATCGGTGGGTTGGCCACCATCCTGCAGACCCTGGGCATTCCCTTCTTCGGCGCCCAGCTGCCACTGGTGCAGGGCACCTCATTCTCGGGTGTGGCCACCATGATCGCCATCCTCAACGGAGGCGGCGGCATGCCCGCCGTCTTTGGTGCGGTGCTGGCCGCCGGCGCGATCGGCATCGTGATCGCCCCGTTCTTCGCCAAACTCCTGCGTTTCTTCCCGCCGGTGGTCACCGGCGTGGTGATTACCATCATCGGCGTCTCGCTCTTCCCGGTCACCGCCGATTGGGCCATGGGCGGATCTGCGGCTGGCGAGAGCTATGGGTCGATGAAAAACATTACGCTCGCGGCCATCACCCTTCTCATCCTGCTGGCCCTGTCCAAGTCCGGTGTGGCCGCCCTTTCGCGCCTGTCGATTCTGCTCTCCATCGCCCTGGGTACCCTGGTGGCGGTCTTCATGGGCATGACCGACTTCTCCCAGGTGCTCACCGGTGACATCTTCGCGGTACCCACCCCATTCGCCTTCGGCGCCCCGGTCTTTGAAATCAGCGCCATCATCTCGATGATGATCGTCATCCTGGTGACCTACACCGAAACCACGGCCGACATGCTCGCGGTCGCCGAAGTCACCGGATCCAAGGTGGACTCGCGGCGCATCGCCAACGGCCTGCGCGCCGATATGCTCTCCTCCACGGTGGCCCCGATCTTCAACACCTTCACCCAGTCGGCCTTCGCACAGAACGTCGGCCTGGTCGCGATCACCGGGGTCAAGAGCCGCTTTGTCGTGGCCGCCGGCGGTGGCATCCTCGTGGTTCTGGGCTTGCTTCCGGTGCTCGGACGCGTCATCGCCTCGATCCCGCAGCCGGTGCTCGGCGGCGCCGGCGTGGTGCTCTTCGGCTCGGTCGCCGCAGCCGGCATCCGCACCCTGGCCAAGGCCAAGGATGACAATATGAACATGCTGATCATCGCGACCTCGCTGGCCTTTGGTTGCATTCCGATGGTCAAGCCTGACTTCTACGCAGCCTTCCCTACTTGGGTTGGCACCATCTTCCAGTCCAGCATTTCCTCGGCGACGATTATGGCCGTGCTGTTGAACATCGTCTTCAACGAACTGAAGTGGGGCAAGAAGGAATCTTCGCAGCGCACCATCTACAAGTACCAGCTGGATGGCCTGTCCGACGGAGATCGCCTTATTGACGGCAAGCTCTTCGACCAGCAGGGTCTGGAAGTGCAGATCATCGCTGAGCAGCCCGGCCAGGCCGGGGATCGGCCGATGCCTCAGGGCTAACTTTCTGGTGCGGGCTCATTCGAATACTTCCACCTTGATTGCGCCTGCACCGCTGGTTCCCTCAGCCGTGAACATCTGCCAAAAGTTTGTCTGACCTGTAACTATTCGTGTTCTAAAAGTTATCCACCCGCAACCAAATAATCGAAGACATATTCGATAAACCGGCGTAAAATAAGAATATGTCCGAAACCACGATCCCCTACACGGGTACCCCCAACCCAGAGAACCACGGCAACTACACCGCCGTGATCCTCGGGCTGGAAGCCAACCTGGCCAGGATCGAAGAACACGGCACCACCGAAGAATGTCTCGAAGCCATCACCCTGCTCGAAACCCTTACCTCCTCAGCGAACTACCACAAAGCAGCCTTAAGCCACCAAGCCGAAATCAACATCACCCGCGGTAACACCCAAAAAGGCAAGTTCACACAACTAAACCGCGGAGCGGCCGCCAGCATCGCCCTAGCCCGCAAAGCCGACCCCCACGGCTTCGGCACCTACCTAGAAAACTGCCGCATCCTCTTCGAAGACACCCCACACCTCGCCGCAGCCTACAGCCGCGGCGAATTCACCGAAGCCCAAATGCGCGCCATCCTCACCCCACTACGCATCGTCAAAGCCGAACGACGCACCGAATTCGATAACCTCTACGCGAAAAACCCGCGGATGTTCGCCTACCTCGGCACCAAAAAAATCGGTGACACCGTCAAAGACTTCACCCTCACCTACGCGTCCGACGACCAGTGCAAAGAACAGAAAAACGCGGAAGAACAACGCCACATCAAATTCACCGCGCACCCGGCCACCGGGATGATGAGCATCCACGCACGCGTGCCCCTGGTCGCGGGCCTCGCCATGAAAAACGAGATCAAGACCAAATCCAAAAGCCTCAAAACCCAAGGCGATGAACGCACCCGCGCACACATCGAAGCGGACTACCTCGCCAGCTTCTGCACCGACCCAGAGGCGAAAGTACCACTGAACCTCAACGTCGGATTGATCATGACCGACAAAACCCTCTTCCTCGGCGACCGGCAACCAGCCTTCCTCGAAGGCTACGGAGTGATCGCACCCCAGTACGCACGAGAACTGATCGCAGGGGAAGAAATCCTCAACAATATGACCCTGGCAGAAATGGCCACCAGCCGGCCGCCAGCCTTCATCAACACCCTAGAAGCCACGGTGGAACTCATCCGCCTCTACACCGCTCCTGGAGATCAAGAGCTGATCGCGATGGACTCCACCGCACGGATCTTCCCGGAGAAAATGAAGAAGTTCATCAAGATGCGCGACCGCCGATGCCGCACCCCCTTCTGTGACGGGATGATCGAAGAAATCGACCACGTCACCCAGGCCTACCTGGGCGGTCCTACCTGTGTGGTCAACTCTGACGGGCGTTGTAAATTCTGTAATCAGGCGAAGGAAACCCCGGGATGGCAGGAAATTGTCATCTCTCGCGGGCCGCATCGGATGAAGATCGCGACCGGTATGGGCCCGACCTATCACTCCACCGCGCCACCGGCGACAGGGTTCGCGCATAAGCCTTACCCGCAGGCCATGAGTGAAGCCGACTGGGTGCGCTCCTTTGAAGATTGGCTTCACCGGCCACCAGACCCTGGTACCAGTCCGCCCGATAGTGGGGATATCGCTGCCTGA